>ERZ777305.372-NODE-372-length-74334-cov-10.894196_pt1 | contig 74334 bp, 68 predicted proteins | sample MGYA00374965_ERZ777305 | MGnify/ENA primary metagenome ERZ777305 (study PRJEB29328, sample SAMD00013331) | mouse gut metagenome | study: EMG produced TPA metagenomics assembly of the Metagenome analysis of fecal microbiota from mouse which was promoted...
ACGCCCCGTGTGGACTTTCACCACAGATGTATGACATGCCCGTCATACTAAAAAAGAGGCAGTTCGGTTTTGAACTGCCTCCTGTTGTATTTGACTTTATGGTCGGTGTTTAGTGGTCGTTGCGCTCGCGACGTGGACCACGGTCGTTGCGTTCGCCACGGTCGCGGCGGGGTCCGCGGTCGCCACCTTCGCGACGGGGACGTTCGCCACGCTCGCCACGAGGAGCACGCTGGGGTTCAACGTAGCCTTCGGGCTTGGGAGTGAGCGCACGCATCGACAGGCGGTATTTACCGGTCTTTTTGTCGATTTCAATGAGCTTGACTTCTACTTTGTCGCCTTCTTTGAGGCCGCTTGCTTCCATGTCGGGCAGGCGTTCCCAGCTGATTTCCGATATGTGAAGCAGGCCGTCGCGGTTGGGCATGAATTCGACGAATGCACCGAATTCCATTACGCTGCGTACGGTGCCGGCGTATGTCTTGCCTTCTTCGGGAAGTTCGACAATGCGGTTGATGAGTTCGAGGGCCTTGTCGATTGATGCTTTGTTTGCAGCAGCGACTTCGATGAAGCCGCCTTCTTCGATTTCGTCGATTGATACGCTTGCGCCTGAGGCTTCCTGAATGCCCTGGATGACTTTTCCGCCCGGGCCGATAACTGCACCGATAAGTTCTTTGGGTATGAGCATGGTGACGATGCGTGGCACGTGGGGCTTGAAGTCTTCACGAGCTGCAGGAATGGTCTGTTCGATTATATCGAGTATGTGCAGTCGGCCTTCCTTTGCCTGGTTAAGGGCTTTTTCGAGGATTTCGTAGCTGAGGCCGTCGCACTTTATGTCCATCTGGGTTGCGGTGATGCCCTGGCGGGTACCGGTTACCTTGAAGTCCATGTCACCGAGGTGGTCTTCGTCGCCGAGGATGTCGGAGAGGATTGCGTATTTCTGACCGTCGGAAATCAGGCCCATTGCGATACCTGCTACGGGACGTTTCATCTTCACGCCGGCGTCGAGGAGGGCGAGTGTGCCTGCGCATACGGTTGCCATCGACGATGAACCGTTCGACTCCAGAATGTCGCTTACTATGCGGCATACGTAGGGGAAGTTGTCGGGGAACATGCGCTTGAGGGCACGGTGCGCGAGGTTGCCGTGACCTATTTCACGACGTCCTACGCCGCGCTGGGGGCGTGCTTCGCCGGTTGAGAAGGGGGGGAAGTTGTAGTGGAGCAGGAAGCGCTCGCGGCCCTGGTTGAGCACGTCGTCGAGTATTTTTTCGTCGAGTTTGGTGCCGAGTGTGGCTGTGGCGAGCGACTGTGTTTCACCGCGTGTGAAGACTGCCGATCCGTGGGGGCCGGGAATGTAGTCGACCTCGCACCAGATTGGGCGGATTTCGGTGGTCTTACGGCCGTCGAGGCGGATGCCTTCGTCGAGCACGCAGCGGCGCATGGCTTCTTTTTCCACGTCGTGGTAGTAGCGTTTTACCAGCGGAGTTTTTTCGTCGCGTTCTTCTTCGGGCAGCGAGTCGATGTATTCCTGACAAATTGCGTCGAATGAGTCGATGCGCCAGTGCTTGTCGGCCGAGCCGGCTTTTGCGATTGCGTATGCTTTGTCGTAGCATTTGTCGTGAACGTCCTTGCGGAGTTCTTCATCGTTTACTTCGTGGCAGTATTCGCGTTTTACGGTAGCGCCTGCAGCTTCGGCAAGTTCGAGCTGCACCTTGCACTGCTCTTTGATGGCGTCGTGCGCGGCCTTGAGGGCTGCGAGAAGGTCGGCTTCGGAAACTTCGTTCATTTCACCTTCCACCATCATGATGTTATCGTAAGTGGCGCCGACCATGAGCTCCATGTCGGCACGCTCGAGCTGTTCGAAATTGGGGTTGATTACGAATTCGCCGTCGATACGGGCCACACGCACTTCGCTGATGGGGCCGTTGAATGGTATGTCGCTGACAGCAATCGCAGCTGATGCGGCCAGACCTGCCAAAGCGTCGGGCATCTCAATGCCGTCGGCTGAATACATGGTGATGTTTACGAAAGTATCGGCGTGATAGTTGTCGGGGAACAGCGGGCGGAGCACGCGGTCAACCAGACGTGATGTAAGGATTTCGTAATCGCTTGCGCGGCCTTCGCGCTTGAGGAATCCACCGGGGAAACGACCGTTGGAAGAGAATTTTTCTTTGTACTCTACTGTCAGAGGCATGAAGTCAACGCCTTCGCCTGCTTCCTTGGCCGAAACGACCGTGGCCAGCAGCATGGTGTTGCCCATGCGCAGCTCTACCGCTCCATCAGCCTGCTTGGCAAGTTTCCCGGTCTCCAGGGTAATTGTGCGACCGTCAGCGAGCGTGATGGTTTTCTTGATTGGGTTCATAAAAAATATTTATTGTTTTCTGCTAAAAAATTGTCAGCTTCGGTATTGATACTGGGGCTGTGCCTGCAATGGCATAGCTCATAAATCGCGCAAAGATAGGAATTTTTTGTTACATTACCTAATTTTTATCGGCCAAACCTACTGCCATTCGTATTTTTTATGTACTTTTGCGCATCCCAAACAAAAAGTATGTTAAAATACGCCCTCACGACTATCGCATTATTGCTTTCGGTCTGGACTATGTCGGTAGCCCAGCCAATAAAAGTGGACAGCTCTGTATTTCATGAACTGCAGCGCCGTCTGGCTGAAGCACCGAATTCGGCCGACAGCCTTGATATTGCAATTAATCTTTTTGACCTGAATTTCAACGAGCAGACCGGACGCTACGGCGAGATGGCCTATAGACTTGCTCTGGAGCATGGCGAGATGGCAAAGGCTATGAGCATGATTAAACAGCTGTCGTACATATACCAGAACGACCTGGAGAAGCTTGACGACCTGACGCGCCGCGCCGAAACTCTGCCCAACAGCAACGACAAGAAAGAGCTGCTCACATACCTGTCGCTGCGAAAGAGTTACTACGAGGCCTACAGCCTGTCGTCAGGGAAGCGTAACGAGCGCATGAAAGAGCTGGCCAAAGTTTATCTGAACTCGCCCGCCGCAAACGATGACTATGAGAATATACACCGTCTGTTCGAGCTGTGCATATATCTGCACGCTATTTTCGAGCAGAGCGCCATGCTCAGCAATTATTACGACAAGCTGGGAATCTTGATTGAGCATCTGCCTGCGCACCAGACCTCGCTGCGAAACCTCTATTATTCCATGGCTTCGGTAAGCTATTCACGACAGTTCCTGCCGGAGAAGGCGGTAGATAACGACCTGCGCCTGCTCGAACACCTCAAGGAGCTGCGCAACATATATCTGCTGCAGGGGCGGCGCTATCGCACCCTCGACACGAACCTCTTTACTATCTATACCCGCATACTGTCGAATTACGAGGCTCTTACCCCCGACGAGGTACAGTCATATTACATGGCCATAAAGGAAATTGCCGACCGCAACAGCAAGATTGCCGATATTATGCAGCACTCCGAGAGGCCTCAGATTTACTATTTCATGGCCACCCGCCAGTACGACAAGGCGTTGCCGCTGCTGAAAAAGCATATCGACGAACTGGCCAACCGCAAGAACGCCATTTACTTCAACCGCGCCATGATGACCGCAGCCGATGCTATGGACGACAACGAGGCTTATAAGAAGGCTGCCTCTCAGTATATAAATTTGCTTGAGGAGTATATTCACGACCGTACGGCGCACAATTTGGCCGAGCTGGCCATTACATACGACCTCAACCAAGCGAAATTGGATGCTGAAAAACTGCGCGATTTACAAAAGGAGGCCTCGGCCCGCACTGACCGTACGCTGCTTGCCGTGGCGCTGGCCGCGGTGGTACTGCTGCTGATTCTTATGCTGGTGTTTATGTATCAGTGGCGCCGCAAACGCAAGGCTTCGCTTGAATTCAAAGCTGCAGTGGATGAGCTAAAACAGGAACGCGACAACCTGCAGCGTGTACAGTCCGACCTGATTATGGCCCGCGACCAGGCCAAGGCTGCCGACATGCAGAAGGCCGACTTCATACACATGATAAGCCACCAGGTGAAAACTCCCCTACAAGCCATTGCAGAATACACCGGCCTGATTGTGGACTGCATGGATGCCGAGAAGAAAAAATACCTGGGCCGTTTCGCCGAGGTGGTGCAGCTGAACACCGAACTTATAAATTCAATGATTAACGACATCACCGAGGTATCGGCCCTGGAGGCCAACGAGGTGGAGGTACGGATTCAGCCGGCAAGTCTGCACGACATCTGCGCCATGGCAGCGGACTCTATCAGGCCGACTCTGAACGAGAAACAGAATATAGTACTCGAAACCGAGGAAGACTACACCATAGCCACCGACAGGCGGCGCCTGGAACAGATTGTGACCAACCTGCTTGAAAATGCGGTGAAGTTTTCCGACCATGGCACCATACGCGTGGCATATAAAGTCGACCAGGAGCGTAACCGCGTGGACATCAGCATCAGCGACCAGGGCATAGGCATACCGGCGGCAAAGCAGGAGGTGATTTTCGACCGCTTTGTAAAACTCGACAACAATGTGCCCGGCATGGGCCTCGGCCTGTACGTGACCCGCCTGCTGACCCGCCTTATGGGCGGCGAAGTTCACGTCGACCGAGGCTACAAGGGCGGCGGAGCCCGCTTTGTGGTATCGCTCCGCGCCAAGAGCTTGTAATCAAAAATTCGAGTCTGTTTAAAACAGAAACATCAGGCCTGCCGACAGGCTTTTGAAGCGAGGCGACACATCGCCTGTAAGCACGCTCTGAGACGAATAGCGCACAAAGGCACTCACCGGATGTGTACCCACCACGCCAATAAAGTCGACAGTAACCTTGCGCTGCCCTACCCCATGGAAGCATTCTCGCACTTTCTGGCCCGAGGTATCGAGCCAACCGTTTTTTACCGAGGCATAAGTACTCACATTGAGTACAGCGCCTGCCGAAACCGACAGTTGGTTGCCCAGAATATTCACACCTGTTTTCTGCGTGTATATCAGCGGAAACTGCATCGCAAAGGTTTTAATGGCTGTGTTGCAGCCGGTGCCGCCTTCGGCCCATGGCTCAAAGCGCACGTTCATGTCGCCTGACACCATGCGAAGTCCGGCCACGGTACTGCGGTAGTTGCGCCATACAAAGCCCATACCCAGCCGGATATCGGCATTCCATGGTATATTATAGCGGACTCCGAGCGCATACAGCCAGTTGATTTCAAATGACTTGGCCGGTTCAAACTGCATCTCGTCCGGAGCACCGGGAGCGCATACCATACCCAAGCCCAGACCGCCAATGAATATATCCCAGCGTGAGCCGCCGACTGAGGTGGCCGCAGTGATGTCCGATAGATGGAAGTTACGGCTCTGACGTGTGCGAACCATGGCATCGGGAGCGTATATCTGTGTATAATTTATGGACATGGCACTGTCGGCTGCGGTGCCGTTTATGATGTAGTTTACACCGCGGGGCGACTCGGTTATCACCACTTCGCGGACATCTGTCACTTTAATTATAGTATCGGGCTGAATTACGGAGGCCTTCACTCCGGCCGCGCAGAGAACAGTAATGGCGGCAAGTATATATTTTTTCATATAAATTATGCAATCAGAAAACAAAAGTTACACCAGCTGATACAAAGTCGGTCTGAGGCCCAAGGCTGCTCTTGAACAGCGACACCGGGCTGTAGCGCACATAAAGGCCTATGATTTCTTCCCATCCGAGTGCGAAGCGCAAATCCATGCCCACGGTACGCTGATGCAGGTGTTTAAGCGTCTGGCTGTATTTGAGCGAACCGTCGGTACTGCGATAGTTGCGAGTGGCTTTGGCCGAAAAGTTCAGCAGCATTTCCACTCCAAGGTCGAGATAGAAGTCGTGGCTGAATTTCTGATGCAGTGTCAGGGGCACGCATACCGCCCAAAGGTCGAGGCGCGACGATGCTCTGTGACATCCTTGCGGCACCGCCTCGATAAACAATACGCCGCGGTTGTCGCTGCCGAATATATGATTGTCGTCGAGCTGCAGATTACGGTAGAGCAATCCTGCACCGAGTTCGAGAGCGGGTCCGCCGGCCCATGGCCGGAAACCTACGCCCAACAGCTTGCCTGCGCCTATTTCCCAGCCCGTGCGGAAGCGGCCGTCGCCGTCCACCGGCACTACGGGGCCGGCAAATATATCAGCACCCAATATAGAGTAGAACATGCGGTGCCCCGGCTTTTGCACGGCATTTATAAAGGGCAGGTCGAGATTGATGCTGTCGCCGCTTATCAGGGGCTTGTCGGACCGGCTCACCTTACTGCTGTATCTGTATGTATAAGCGGGAATATGACCCGAGGCTTTTACTTCCACACTGATTTCTGAGGCGGATTTGTCGGCTTCGGAAGTAAGAAGCACCGACGAAATGTCGCGGAGTACAGAGATAGTGTCGACACGCTCCTGCGCCACGGCGGCGAGCGCCATCGGCAGCAGTACGGACAATGTGATAAATTTGATAAATCGGTTATTCATTGCAGTTGGTTTGGATTACTTGAAGAAGGAATTGATAACATCGGGCTTGGCTTTGCCCTCGAGATATATCAGCACTATAGGCGAGCCTCCGCTATACAGTATGTAGCGGTTGAGGCCGTTGGAGTCTGCACCGAGGTTGTAGAAGGCATAGTGCAGACGGCCGTCCTTGTAGTGCACCTCGCGGTCGACGGCACTGCGCGCGTCTTTGGCCAGGGCATCCTCAACCTGCTTTGCCAGTGCGGGGTCGTTGGCAACGGTAAGGCTGTTGAAAAGGCTGAGCTTATAATCCTTTAGCGCGCGTCCCTGCACACAAGTGACCGACGCATTAGGATTGCCGCGCAGCAAGGTGAACAGCTTGCCCACATGCAGCCCGCTCTGGGCCATAGCAACCCCAGCCACACACAGGGTGAGTGTCAGTAGAGTTAGAAGGCGTTTCATTTTTCTGAAATTTTAAGTAGTGTTATTGAGTTTTCCAGGTCGCGGCTCACCTCATCGGCTACAGCCGACATGTCGGCAAGCTGCGCCTGCATTATACCCAGCACCTCGTCGGGGTCCTGCACCAGTTCGGTACCCACATAGGCAAAACATTCGGACTGTGGCGCTGCCGGCGTGCCTGTGCCGCTGAAATAGCCTGCAATGGCACTTGCAATAAGAACCACGGCAGCGGCCGCCACGTGCTGCATCCGCACCGGACGGCGCCGGACGGTGCCATGGCTGCGCAGTATTGCGCTGACACCCAGCACCGCACGAGCCTCGTCGGCTTCCCGGCTTCGAAACCGGCCGTCGGCAAGCATTGAGCGCAGCTGTCGCTCCTGTTCCAGTGTGGTCATACCCTCGAAGTATAATTCTATGAGTTGGTTGAGTATTTTTTCGTTATTGTCCATATCGTGTACGGTATATGTTTCGGATAGATTTTCGGGCACGGCTCAGAGCCACTCTCACGGCGCTTTCGCTCATGCCGAAGCGGGCGGCAATCTCATCGAAGTCGTAGCCGTTGCGGTCGCGCATCACAAGAATCTCGCGGTCGCGGCTGCTGAGTTCCGAGGCAATGATAGCGTTGACAGTATCGAGCAGTTGCTGCCGTTCGGCACTGTCGTCGCCGTCGGTGGCGGCGATTGTGTCGGACAATTCCGCTTCCGGTCTGGCCCGGCGCCGGCGCAGCTCGTCGATGCATATATTTCTCACTGTGGTAACGGCGGCACCTTCGACATGCCTTTCGCCCTTGAACGAAGACCGCTGCATCCAAAGCCGCTCAAAGGCATCCTGCAGCACATCGTCGGCCTCCTGGTCGGAGTGCAGCATCATAGCAGCTCCGCTGTGAAGCCGCATGCGCAATCGCCCGAATACTGCTGTGAGAATATCATTCATCATTTATACTGTTTCTGCCTTATATACGGAAAGCCCGGCGTATTGTTACAGCAAAATTAAAAAAAATAATGTAACTATATTTCATTGTGACAACGTAGTTCCGCTCAATTTTGCGAATTCGCTGATTTTTTGTAATTTTGCAGCGAAAATCAAATATTGTTTAGAAAAAAGATGAATATAGCAATTGTGGGGGCCAGCGGAGCCGTTGGCCAGGAACTACTCAAAGTGCTCGACCGACAGGACTTTCCTGTAAGCAGTTTGCGTCTGTTCGGCTCAAATCGCAGCGCCGGGCGTAAGTACTCGTACCGCGGCAGCGATATCGAAGTGGAACTTCTTGGAGCTGACCGCAATGCCTTCCGTGGCATCGATGTGGCTTTTGTATCGGCAGGCGCGTCGACTTCGCGCGAATACGCCGACATGATTACGGCCCACGGAACCGTAATGCTCGATAACTCAAGCGCTTTCCGCATGGACAGCGATGTGCCTCTGGTCGTTCCCGAGGTGAACCCGCAGGATGCTTTCAACGCTCCACGCAACATCATCTCCAATCCCAACTGCACCACCATACAAATGGTAGTGGCGCTCAACCCCATACACCGTTTGTCGCCGATCAGCCGGGTGCATGTAGCTACTTATCAGGCCGCGAGCGGTGCCGGAGCGGCTGCTATGGACGAGCTGGTGCAGCAGCATCGCGATTTGGCCGCCGGCCGCGAGGCTGTAGTGGAACGCTTTGCCCACCAGCTGGCATATAATGTGATTCCGCACATCGACATATTCGGCCAGGACGACTACACCAAAGAGGAGCTGAAAATGCACTTCGAAACCAAAAAAATAATGCATGCCCCCGAACTGGAGGTAAGCGCCACCTGTGTGCGGGTGCCGGTGATGCGTGCCCACAGCGAGGCTATATGGGTAAGCACCGAGCGCCATATAAGCGTCGACGAGGCCCGCGAGGCTTTCGCTGCCGCCCCGGGGGTGGTGCTGGCCGACGATATTTCAAACAATGTGTACCCCATGCCGCTGGACCTGGCCGGCTGCGACCCGGTGCATGTAGGACGCATACGGCGCGACCTCGCCGACCCCAACGGACTGAATTTCTGGTGCGTAAGCGACCAAATCCGTAAGGGTGCCGCTCTGAATGCCGTACAGATTGCCATGCTCCTGAACAAGTAACCACACCGCACTCCCCTTAAAACCTTATTGATTTGATACCTCTTGCCACAGCCATCGTTACACAGCCGGTGCCTATTTTCTTTATAGTACTGGTTATAATATTATGTGCGCCACTGCTGCTGAACAAGCTGAAAATACCGCACATCATAGGCATGATTGTGGCCGGAGTGGTTATAGGGCCGTACGGCTTCAATGTTCTCGACAACGACTCGTCGTTTGCCATCTTCGGTCAGGTAGGACTGCTGTACCTGATGTTTCTGGCCGGACTGGAAATCGACATGTACCATCTGAAATTGAACCTGCGGCGCGGGCTGCTTTTCGGACTGCTCACGCTGCTGGTACCGCTGGGACTCGGCATAGTCACCAGCTACTGTCTGTTGCATCTCGACCTTCTCACTTCCATGCTTCTGGGAGCCATGTATGCCTCGCATACCCTCATAGCCTATCCTGTGGCGGCTCGCTTCGGCATCACCAAGGCTCCGGAGGTACTCATTGCCATAGTAGGCACTATCATAGCTGTAATCGGCGCCCTGCTGGTGCTCGCCGCCACGGTGAACATCAGCCGCGAGGGGGCTTTCTACCCCTCGGAGATACTGCTGCTGTTAGGGCGCCTGGCGATATGGTGCCTGGCTATACTCTATGCCTACCCCCGCCTTACGCGTATCTTCTTCAAGAAGTACCCCGACAAGGTGATGCAGTATGTCTATATCATGGCCATGGTGTTCCTGGCCGCCTGGACGGCGCAGCTCATAGGGCTCGAAGCTGTACTCGGCGCCTTCTTCGCCGGCCTGGTCCTTAACCGCTATGTACCGGCGGCATCGCCGCTTATGAGCAGCATAGAATTTGTAGGCAACGCCCTGTTCATACCCTACTTTCTTATAAGTGTGGGCATGATGATAAACATACGCGTGATTACCGACAGCAGCACTCTGGCTGTGGCCGGAATCATGCTGGCCGTGGCGCTTGTATCGAAATGGTTGCCCGCCTATATAGTACAGCGCATCAACGGCTTCACGGCGGCCGGACGCAATGTGATGTTCGGCCTCACCACCGCCCATACAGCGGTGGCTCTGGCTGTTGTGACTCTCGGCTTTAACCTGCACATGTTCGACAGCCGCATACTCAACAGCACCGTGCTGGTGATACTGGTGACATGCGCCCTGGCTCCGGTGCTGACCTCGGCTTCGGCGCCCAAGCTGAAAATCGCCATGCTGGATAAAGAAGACGACGCCGACTCGATTCTGCGCCGTAACCGCCATAACAACACTCTCATACCTGTGGCCAACCCAATCACGGCCCAGTCGCTGGTGGAGATGGCTCTGCTGATGCAGAATACCCGGGGCCGCCACGACATATATGCGCTGCATGTGCGCAGCGACAATTCGCAGGCTTCCAAAGCCATATCCGAAAACTCGCTTTCCGAGGCCCGAAAGGCCGGCGCTGCCGTGGATGTGGACATCCACACTCTGGAGCGCTACGACCTCAACATAGTCACCGGCATACTCAATGCCATTGAAGAGCGTGAAATTACCGAGGTGATTCTGGGCATGCACCGCCGTGTGTCGGTCATCGACTCGTTTTTCGGCAACAAGATGGAGCAACTACTTCGCGCCACCAACCGCATGATTATCATCACCCGATGCTTCATTCCGGCCAATACCCTCACCCGCATTGTGGTATGGGTGCCTAAGGACGCGCAGTACGAATCGGGCTTCAGCCGCTGGGTCCGCGCCCTGGCGCGCCTGACACGTCAGGTGGGCTGCCGCATTATATTCTGCTGCAACGGCGATATACAGCCGCTTATACGCGGTGTGCTGTATCAGGAGAACTATGGCATACGCTGCGAGTTCCGCACTGTGGAGGATTGGGATGACTTCATTCTGCTGGGCAACCGCGTGCTCGACGATGATTTGTTTGTGCTTATCGGCGCACGCGCCAACTCGGTATCGTATTCGGCTGAGATGGTCGAACTGCCTTCGTTCCTGCAAAAGTATTTTTCGCGCAACAATCTTATGGTAATCTACCCCGAGCAATTCGGCGCCGAGGTAGCCCTGACATCATTTACCGACCCGCTTTCGAGCGACATCAGTTCAACAGCCTCTCCGCTATGGATGCGCCTGAGGTCAAGATGGCGCAAGCTGGTTAACGCCAAACGCCGCTTTACCCACCGCAACCGTAAACCCAAGTATTGATTACTGTTGCGCCGCCGTTGATTTATTATCTATGCGTGCGATTGGCGGCGTGATGCCGTCACAATATAAATGAGAACATGAAAGGCCGCACTGACAGGGGGCGGCCTTTCATGTTCTCGGGAGGGAGGAGAATGTGATTAAGAAAATGAAGTTAGTAGAGATTGTTTATGAAGCTGAAGGCACGGATTTAACGTTCTTCCGGCGCAGGCATACGCCTGTTGCGGTGGAACTTGTTGAGATTTCTTATAATCTGCATTTCGGCGGGTTTCAGCCGTGCCAATTGTTTCGGGTTAAGTATTTGCTTGAATTTATCGTAATAGTCCTGCTCGATTTCGCCTTCGAATTTTTTCTGTTCGAACAGTCGCTGTGAGTATGCTTCGAGGGCCACATCGCTGATTTTTGAATCGGCATCCACTTTCTGACAGATGTCGCGGAATTCGTCGTTGAGAGCTTCAAGCCTGTCGTTCATCTCGTCGTACAGAGCAAAGAATCGAGTCTGCTGGTCGGCAGAAAGGTCCAAGTCCTTAGCGAGGAATTTATGCCGGTATTCGATAAGCTGTTCTCGTCCGCGCTGCTGGCGGCGTTCGTTTTCGGGCTTCTGAGCATTGGAGCAGAGAGCCACAGCCATGAGCATTATAATTAATATTTGGCGTATATTCATAAATTACTGGAAGTTTTCGGGGAGGTTATGAATACTTTCGCTGTCGATATCGTTGTCGTCGGGCATTGGCAGACTGTCGAGGTCGACATAATCGTCGGAGAGTTCGTCAATCAGGTCCCACTGGTTCAGCTCATCGGCCACATATTCTTTCATGAACTGTTCGTCGCCCAGAGCGTCGGCGAGCTCGGGATAGCTTTCGATAGACAGAGGGTCGGCCGGGGAGCTCATAAGGCTGAACATTTTAAGCATACACCATACACCGGCGAACATTGCGGCCATATATGTATAGGGCCGTATTTTCTGCCAAAATGTACGCGGCATGGCTACGACTGTGCCGTCCGATTCAATTTCGGGTCGTTCAGGCAGCGATGCTGTCATGCGAGCAGCGAAGTCGGCGAAGTAGCCCTCGGGCACGCTAATACCGTCGTTGCCTTTGATTTTGCCTAATATATCGTTGGATTCTTTCATGACTTTTGCTTGTTGTTTATATTTTTGACTCAAGCAGTTCTAAAAGGTTTAATTCTCTGAAAAAAATTGTTCGATTTTTTTTACCGCAAGATGGTATGAGGTCTTAAGGGCGCCTACACTGGTGCCGAGGATTTCCGAAATCTGCTCGTATTTCATGTCGTCGTAGTACTTCATGTTGAACACGAGCCGCTGCTTTTCGGGCAAGCGGGCCACAGCCTGGCGCAGCTGTAGGGCCAGTCTGTCGCCGTCGATGTGTTCGTCGGCCTCTATTTCGTTTATGAGTTGCTGCTGCTGGTCGTCGATACTGATGCTTTGGCGGCGGCGTTCGCGTTCGAGAAAGCTTATGGCTTCGTTTATAGCAATTTTGTACAGCCATGTCGACAGCCTGGCTTCGCCGCGGAAGTTCTCCAGCGAGCTCCAGGCTTTGATGAAGGTGTTCTGCAGCAGGTCATCGGCATCGTCGTGACGCGGCACCATACGGCGTATCTGCCGATACAGAGGCTCGGAATACAGGCGCACCACCTGACCGAATGCCTGACGGCACTGCGACGGTTGCCGCAGCCGGTCGGTTAACATGAGTTCTTCTTCTGTGCTGATAACTGCCATGATTGGTGTGGTGTAATATGCTTTCGAGTTCAAATTTACGTTTTTTTTTTCAGTTTCCGCGCTTTCGGGGGCAAGTTTAAGCATTTTTTGCCAAATTAGGCGTATCTTTGCACAGTGAAACGATATATACCTATTATTATAGCCGCATGTATGCCCGTGGGGGCTGCGGCGCAATCCGATTCGCTGGTCAACGGACACCGGCTGCTGCGCCAGGTGGAGGTGGAGGGTGTGAAGCAGACCATCCGCTCCGATGCCATGGCTGTGACCGATATTTCGCAGGCCATGGTAAACCGTCTGGGTATTTCGGCCATAAAGGATGTGGGCGAGATTGCCCCTAATTTTTATATGCCCGACTATGGTTCGCGCATGACTTCGAGTGTTTATGTGCGTGGTCTTGGCTCGCGCATGGATCAGCCTGTGGTTGGCCTGCAGGTCGATGGTGTACCTTATTTAAATAAGGATGCTTTTGACTTTGATATTTTTGATATAGCCTCGATTGAGGTTCTGCGCGGCGCCCGCGCCACCCTTAACGGCCGCAACAGCATGGGCGGCCGCATAGTGGTAACTACGATGTCGCCGTGGCAGACCGAGGGTGTGCGCGCACTGGTGGAATATGGCCGCTTCAACAGCCTGCGCGGCGGTGCGGGCTGGTACGGCAGGCTGTCGCCCACCATGGCCACAGCGGTCACCGCCCAGTACAGCGCAGGCAATGGTCCATGGCGCAACAGTCACACCAACGAACGTGTGGGCGACAACCGCCAGGCCGACGGCCGCTGGAAACTATCGTGGCGCCCCAATACATGGCTGTCGCTTACCAACACGGCCTCGCTGAGCGAGGCCACGCAGGACGGCTACCCTTACCGCTCGCTGGAGCTGCCCTCGATTGCCTACGCCGATACATGCTCGTACAGGCGCCTGCTTTTCGCCGATGGCCTTACGGCTGTCTTCGCCGGGAAACGAATGGTGGTGACCTCGACAACTTCGTTCCAGTACATGAGCGACGACATGCGCCTGGACCAGGACTTTCTGCCCGACGACTATTTTACACTACGCCAGAAGCGCCACGAATTCACCTTCTCGGAAGATATGTTCGCCAAGGGCTCGCGAGGCAGCTACGACTGGCTGGGCGGTGTGTTTGTGTTCAGCCGTTCTACCGACATGCATGCTCCGGTGACCTTCAAGGACACCGGCATATCGGAACTGATTGAGGACCGCCGCAACGGCTTCAATGTTGAGAACCCCATCGAATGGTTCACACGCCGCTTTACTCTTGGCAGCGACTTTGAAATTGGCAACACGGGTTTCGCCCTCTATCACCAGAGCACCTACACTCTTGGCGACTGGGTGTTCGACGCCGGCGTGCGCTGGGATATCGAGCACTCCACCCTCAGCTACCACAGCTACTGCAATACCGGCTACAACACCTGGCATATACTGCCCGACGGCAGCCGCGAACTGCAGAGCCGCACTCCGGTTGTTATTGACGACCGCGACCGTTTGAGCCAGACTTTCAACGAGTTGCTGCCCAAGCTCACCATTTCCTGGCACCGCCCGTGGGGCCACATCTACGCCGATATAACCAAGGCCTACAAGGCCGGAGGCTTCAACACGCAGATGTTCAGCGATGTACTTCAGCAACGCATCATGAACATAATGGGCATGGGCATGCAGTACAGCCTCGACGAGATTGTGAGCTACAAGCCCGAAAAGAGCTGGAACTACGAGCTGGGCGCCTCGGCGTCGCTGGCCGGGGGATGCCTCGACCTCAGTGCCACGGCCTTTGTAATCGACTGCCGCGACCAGCAGCTGACCGTATTTCCCGACGGCTCCACCACCGGACGCATCATGACCAATGCCGGACGTACCCTGAGCCGCGGTCTGGAACTCAGCGCCGACTGGGCCGCACTGGAGCAACTGAAATTACGCGGTGCATGGGGCTACACCAAGGCCACCTTCACTGAATTCAACAACGGCATAAGCGACTTCAGCGGCAAACGAGTGCCTTATGCCCCGGCCAACACGCTGTATCTTGGCGCGGTATGGACGCCGGGAGTAGACATCGCCGGAGTCCGTCCGGTACTTGATGTGAACCTGCGCTGTGCCGGCGACATTTATTTCGACGAGGCCAACACAGTGCGCCAGCCATTTTACGCCGTACCGAATTGTTCGCTGACACTCAACGCCGAGCACTGGAGCATGCGCCTGTGGGGGGAAAATATCAGCAACACCCGCTACAGCACGTTCTACTTTGTGTCGATAGGCAACGCCTTTGTACAGCAATCACGCCCATGGAGTATCGGCGCCACGCTGCGGCTGAGAATATGAGCAAGACTTCCAAAATCGTACAAAACAGGTCCGGCAATTGTATAAAAAAACATCTTTTAACCTTTGGCGGAGTCCGGAGTGTTGCATGAATAAATTACAATTTGTACTTTTGCAATTCATTTAATCCATACAAGTACAAATAATGAAATTTTTCAGCACTCTCACCGCAATTACAGCAGGCCTCGCGCTCTGCTTCAGCCTAAGCTCATGCAACAACAGTGACCAACCCGAGGAGTTCAAAGTTCAGCAGCAAATCACTGACTCGTTTATACATATCAGCGATTTAAGTGGCATGCAGTCAGAAATGAACTACAAGGGAGTAAGCTATAACATTATCTACGACTATGTCGAAGCCACCGCCGATGTCACCATAAAGGGCCTCAAGCTGCCCGGTGACCAGCAGTTCCCGGCACTATCCATCACCAAAATTCCATTCAAGGTAACCAACGACGGCTCCAGAGTACTCGAAGGCAGCAATCTGGCCGCCACCAGCACCGGTTTTGCCGAGTCGCAGCTGTTCAACTCGTTCAAAATGGTTGTATCCGACCGCCTTATCGACAACTACTACTTCCCGGCTGTATGCATCGAATACACCGTCAACAGCACTTACAAGGCAACAGGCAGCATCTTGTCGCAGATATTCGTGGGCACTACCGTGACAACCGACATCAACGGCCATAGCTTCTCGAACGAAACTCCGGCATACGTACTTGAGCTCGACCCGCAGACCATGAAGGCCGCACTGACCATCAACAATGCCAAGTTCATTCAGAGCATGCCCGCCCAGACCATGACATTCGCCGGCATTCCATACACTGTAAGCGACAACGGCATCGTAACCCTCGAATCAACCGAAACCATCATACCCACCATCAACAAGGTTGAATTCAAAGCCTTCCCCATCTCCGACCTTAAAGCCGAGTACAATCTCACCACAGGCATGAATCTGAATTTCGTCTGCAGCATCGACAAAAGCCAGATGAAACCCGAAATGGCCGACAAAATCGAAGGCTCGCCCTTTACAGTAAACGCCAAGCTGCCTTTCATCAAAAAGTCATCCAACGAAGCTCAATAATATTCTCTCTCTCATTCACGGCCGCACCATCAAGGGCGGCCGTGAAATCATTTAAACTGCTATCATGAAAACAAATCTCAGCTCACAAATCAAACTCGACCGTGTGCCCCGAAGGTATTACGCACCTGAAAGCGACCTCGAATTAGCCGCACTCACACGCGAGGAAAAGGTACATACAATTATTTACGAAACACCCGACGATGCCAGCGAACAGCTTGCACACCGTATCGCCGACGAAATCCGCCGCTGCGTAGCCGCCAAGAACCGTTGTGTGATGGCATTAGGCGCCGGCCGCTCCACACATCCTGTATATGCCCGCCTGATAGCCATGCACCAGCGCGGTGAACTGTCGATGGACCGTGTGACTATATTCAACATAAGCGAATTCTTTCCGCTTACTCACGAAGGCCCGTCGACCCTGGCCTGCCTGCGCCAAGTGCTTCTCGACCATGTGAACGTACGCGAAAGCAATATCCACTCGATAAACCCTGCTGTGACCATGGAGTCGATGTTCGACTACTGCAAGGAATACGAGCGCAAAATAGCCGACTGCGGCGGCATTGACATAACCGTATGCGAAATCGGCCCCGGCGGTTCGCTTGCATTCAACGAACCGGGTTCAACCGCTACCTCGCACTGCCGCCTGGTACTTCTGAGCGCCGAAGAGCACCAGATGGTACAGAATGCCTACAAGTGCGACGAATGCCCGGCAACTGCAATTACTCTTGGCCTGGCCAACCTGCTGTCGGCCAACTCGGTGATGTGCATGGCATGGGGCGAAAACTCGTCGAAAGTGGTCGAAGAGGCCATCGAAGGCCCTGTGACTGACTCCGTACCGGCCAGCTTCCTGCAGATGCACCAGAACGCCCATATCACTCTTGACCTGTCGGCAGCCGACGACCTCACCCGCATATCGCACCCCTGGATGGTCACCAGCTGCGAATGGACTTCCAAGCAGGTGCGCCGCGCTATTGTGTGGCTCTGCGCTGTCACCGGCAAACCAATCCTCAAACTCACCAACAAGGACTACAACGACCATGGTCTGGGCAGCCTCGTTGCCACCTATGGCTCGGCTTACAATGTAAACATACAGGTATTCAACGAACTGCAGCACACCATTACCGGCTGGCCCGGCGGCAAGCCCAATGCCGACGACACCTCGCGCCCTGAGCGTGCCACCCCCTACCCCAAGCGTGTGATTGTGTTCTCGCCCCACCCCGACGACGACGTGATTTCGATGGGCGGCACTCTCAAACGCCTCGTCGATCAGGGCCACGACGTACACGTGGCATACGAAACCTCGGGCAACATTGCCGTAGGCGACGAGGATATGATGCGCTACTTCCTGATGATGGACAAGATTGCGCCCATGTTCGGCTTCGATACCGAGGAATATCTGAATCTGAGCCGCAACGTACATGCCGGCGTGAACGCCAAGCGCTCCATGACCGATGTCGACTCTCCCGAAGTACGCGAAATCAAAACCATGATTCGCCAGTCCGAAGCATCGATTGCATGCTCGTACATAGGTGTAAAGCCTGAGAATGTACATTTCTTGCGCCTGCCGTTCTATGAAACCGGCACTGTAAAGAAAGGCGATCTGTCGGAACGCGACATCAACATTGTAAAAGACCTGCTCGAAGAGGTTAAGCCCCACCAGATATTCGTGGCCGGTGACCTTGCCGACCCTCACGGCACCCACCGCGTCTGCACCGATGCTGTTCTGGCCGCCATCGACGAACTCAAGGACGAGGCCTGGATGCAGGATTGCCGCATATGGATGTACCGCGGAGCCTGGGCTGAATGGGAAATCGACCACATAGAAATGGCTGTGCCCATATCACCGGAGGAACTGCGCTTCAAACGCAATTCTATTCTAAAGCACCAGAGCCAGATGGAGAACGCACCCTTCCTGGGCGACGACGACCGCCTCTTCTGGCAGCGTGCCGAGGAGCGTAACCGCGCTACAGCAAAGCTCTACGAGAGCCTGGGTCTGGCATCGTACGAAGCCATGGAGGCATTCGTGCAGTACCATCCGCTGTAATTAAGAGGGTATTTAATATTTATTATTAAACACCCTCTAAATACTCATACAAAGTACACTGAGGACTCACAGAGATTATTTAGACTATAGAGCTAAATTTTTCTCTGTGAGTCCGCTGTGTATTCTGTGGCCGTTAACAGATTTTATGTGGTTGCAGACGAATAGCAACTACGTAAATTTGCGGCATGGAAATACACAAGCAAATGGCGTTTGAGAAATCTCGCCGAAATATCACGGAAATTATTGTACACTGCACAGCCACCCCGGCCGGACGCCGGGTAAGCGTGGCCGACATCGACAGCTGGCACCGCCAAAGGGGTTTCAACGGCATCGGCTACCACTATGTTGTAGAGCTCGACGGCCATATTGCCCAAGGACGCCCGGTGCATTTAGCCGGCGCCCACTGCAAGGGGCATAACATCAACTCGATAGGAGTGGTGTACGTAGGAGGTCTGGATGCCGATGGCCGCGCCACCGACACTCGGACGGCGGCCCAACGAAATGCCCTAATAGCTCTGCTGAGTCAATTGCGACGAATCTACCCGGGAGCTGCAATACACGGCCACCGCGACTTCGCAGCCAAGGAATGCCCTTGTTTCAATGCCACCAAAGAGTACGCCGCACTATGAGAACGGCAATCATACTCTCAGCCTTACTGCTGACGGCGTGCGGCAGCAGACAACACAGCGTGCGTGAGTCGGCTGAGCTGGATTTCAACAAACAGGTATGTCTGAAGGATTCGCTGGAGGCCTATATGCGTATTGACAGCCGCACGGAAATCGACTCGCTGAGCATAAGCATGGGGCTTGACTCATTGCAACGACCTACCAGGGTGCGGGTGAAAGCGCACGGAGTCAAACGTCGCGACAGCATCGCCACCCAAGTGGCCGAAACCCGCTGCAGTCAATCGGCCGACAGCATAAAAATCAGACGCTATGGCGAACTACAGGAACGCAAAAGTTCCGGCACTCACCGGTACATACTGTATATAGCCCTGACACTGCTGCTGATTACATTGTGGAATAGAAGATAATCTTATTTTTCTGTGCGCTTTTTAGTTATAATTTCAAAATGGCATGTTTTTGCCGGATAGACGAAACAAAGGTGAAATGGCACTTGTTAGAATTGTAAAGATTTAGTAACTTTGCACATTAATTCCCATTCACCACATGATTGAACGCATAATTATCATCGACAAGGTAGACCCGGTAAGTTTCTATGGTGTTAACAATGCCAATATGCACCTGATACGCAACCTCTTTCCGAAGCTGAGAGTGGCTGCACGCGGCTCGGTCATAAAGGTGATTGGCGAGGATGCGGAAACATCGGAATTCGAAGAGAAAATCAAGCAGCTGGAGGACTACGCCGAAAAGTACAACACTCTGCCCGAGGATGTGATACTGGATATAATCAAGGGCGAGGCACCCAAGGATATGAAGCGCGACGACGTGATAATCTTCGGTGTCAACGGCAAGCCCATCTCGGCCCGCACGCCCAACCAACAGCTGCTGGTAGAACAATTCCGCAACAACGACCTTACTTTCGCCCTTGGCCCGGCCGGCACCGGCAAGACTTATATAGCCATTGCCCTTGCCGTGCATGCACTTAAAAACCGCCAGGTGCGCAAAATCATATTGTCGCGTCCGGCAGTGGAAGCCGGCGAAAAATTAGGTTTTCTGCCCGGCGACATGAAGGACAAAATCGACCCGTATCTGCAACCGCTCTACGATGCGCTGGAAAACATGATTCCGGCAGTAAAGCTACGCGAATACATGGACAGCAAGGTGATACAGATAGCCCCGCTGGCATTTATGCGCGGCCGCACACTGAACGACGCCGTGATTGTGCTCGACGAGGCCCAGAACACCACCCCCCACCAGCTTAAAATGTTCCTGACCCGTCTGGGTATGAGCGCCAAAATGATAGTAACCGGCGACGTAACCCAGATTGACCTGCCGCGCACCACATCGAGCGGTTTGGTACAGGCTCTTAAAGTGCTCGAAGGCGTACCGGGCATAGGCCGTGTGCAATTCAGCAAAAAAGACATTGTGCGCCACCAGCTGGTACAGCGTATAGTAGAGGCCTACGAACGGCACGACGCAGAGAAGCCAAAGCCCGACATCTCTGACGAACAGGCCGATGCCTCCGACATTAAACATTAACCCGAACAGAAACCCATTAAAACCAATCATAGCTATGTCAACGACTCTTACAAAAACCGACTTCACTTTCCCCGGCCAGACCGGCGTATATCACGGCAAAGTACGCGACGTGTACACCATCAACGACTCAATGTTGGTAATGGTTGCCACCGACCGTATTTCGGCCTTCGACGTCATCCTGCCCAAAGGCATACCCTACAAAGGTCAGGTACTGAACCAGATTGCCGCCAAATTCCTCGACGCCACCGCACACGCTGTGCCCAACTGGAAACTGGCCACACCCGACCCAATGGTCACATTAGGACGTCGTTGCGAAGGCTTCCGCGTGGAAATGATTATCCGCGGCTATCTCACCGGCAGCGCCTGGCGCGACTATGCCGCAGGCGCCCGCGAAATCTGCGGTGTGAAACTGCCCGATGGCATGCGTGAGAACGAACGCTTCCCCGAACCCATCATCACCCCCACAACCAAGGCCGAAGAAGGCCACGACGAAAACATATCGCGCGAGGAAATCATTGCCCGCGGCATTGTAAGCGAGGAAGACTACAAGGTAATGGAGCAGTATACCCGCACCTTGTTTGAAATCGGCACCCGCATGGCAGCAGAAAAGGGTCTGATTCTGGTAGATACCAAGTACGAATTCGGCAAGCTCGAAGACAAAGTGATACTCATCGACGAAATCCATACTCCCGACTCGTCGCGCTACTTCTATGCCGAAGGCTATCAGGAGCGTTTCGAACGCGGCGAGGCTCAGCGCCAGCTCTCCAAAGAATTCGTGCGCCAGTGGCTTATCGAGAACGGCTTCATGGGCAAGCCCGGCCAGACTGTGCCCGAAATGACCGATGAAATCTGCGAAAGCATCTCGCAGCGTTATATCGAGCTATACGAGCACATCACCGGCGAAAAATTCGTGCCCGCTCCCGAAGCCGACCTCGAACGCCGTATCGAAACTAATATTCTCGACTGCCTGACCAATCTGAAATAAGTGAAAGTCAAGGCCGAACACATAAATCCATACGAAGGCGACCCACGCGGCAAAACCGAGCAGGTGCGCGACATGTTCGACTCTATATCCGGAGCCTACGACTTCATGAACCGCGCCATGACCATGGGCGTAGACCGTCTGTGGCGCCGTACAGCAGTAAACACAGTCCGCCGTCACGCCCCCGGGCGGGTGGTAGACCTTGCCACGGGTACCGGCGACCTTGCCATAGCGCTGGCTCGCCGCATACCCGGGGCTGAAATCACAGGCTACGACCTGTCGGAAGGCATGCTCGAAGTCGGGCGCCGAAAGGTAGAGAAAGCCGGTCTGTCGGGGCGCATCAGCCTTCATCAGGCCGACTGCCTGGCATTGCCTGCAGCTGACAACAGCGCAGACGCCGTGACCGTAGCGTACGGTGTGCGCAACTTCGAGCACCTGCTGGAGGGCTATCGCGAGATGCACCGCATACTGCGCCCGGGCGGCATGCTCTGCGTGCTGGAACTTTCCACACCCCGCGGGCATATCACCGCCCCGCTGTACCAGCTATATACTCGTCGCATAATACCCATGGCAGGGCGTCTGATAAGTCACGACGACCGCGCCTACAGTTACCTGCCCGAGAGCATCGCCGCTGTACCCCAGGGAGCCGATATGTGCGCACTGATGGCCGAAGCCGGTTTTAGCGACTGCCGCTTCCGCCCCATGACATTTGGTGCGTGTACAATGTACACCGCCGTAAAATAACACCAATCCAACTATCACGCGGTAATGAAAAAAATAGCGTTTGCACTTCTGTTTTCACTCGTCGCCATTAGTGCGGCGGCCCAGGCCCTTTATTTCAACTCGGCCGTAGTGGAAGAGGTCGACTCGGTTCCGGCGTTCAATCCGGCCGACACCATCACCGTCGACCCTCTGCCCGTACATTTCTTCATGCCCATTGTTTTCGATCATTACGATTTTTATGACCCCGCGGTCATAACCATGCCCGACACAGTTTCCACCGCCATATTTCCGGCACCGGGAAGCCAAAACCCGTTTGACAAAGTGCAGGTTCCCGATTGGCTGCGCCGGGCCAACAATACCGCGCGCCTGGCCAACCAGCTAAGCTATCGCCTGCTGTACGAGTCGCCCGAGCTTGTGCGCTACACCCGCGCCTCACTGCCGGACGCCCCCAAGATGTACCACACCGTGGTCGACCCCAGCACACTGCGCTTCGACATCCGCCAGTTCGAAGGCGACCTGATAGCCGATGCCGAAATCAAGGCCGTGAATCTGCGCAAACGCCACTGGATAAACTCCTTTTCGGCCTCGCTTCAGTTTAGCCAGGCATACGTGTCGCCCAACTGGTACCAGGGCGGCAACAGCAACCTAACCGCCATATGTCAGCTGAACTGGGACCTGAAACTCAACCAGAAGTATCATCCCAACCTGCTCTTTGAGATACACGCCCAGTATAAACTCGGCACGAACAGCGCTCCGGACGACTCGCTGCACACCTACAACATCAGCGAGGACCTGTTTCAGGTCAACTCCACCTTCGGTCTGAAAGCGGCCAAGCGGTGGTACTACTCGCTTACCACACAGTTCAAGACCCAGCTGCTGAATTCATATGCAAGCAACAGCAACACCACCCGCGCCGCCTTCCTGTCGCCGGGCGAGCTCAACCTCGGTCTTGGTATGACTTACAACTATGCCAACTCCAAAGGAACATTCTCGTTCGACGCCTCGATATCGCCTCTGAGCTACAATCTGCGCACATGCACCAACGACAAAGTCAATGCCGCTACGTACGATATTCCCGAGGGGCGGCATACCAAGAGCAAATTCGGTTCGAGCGGCGAATGTAAGCTTAAATGGAAAATCGCATACAACATAAGTTTTTCGTCGCGACTGTTCGCCTTTACCGACTACGACCGATTTGAATCAGACTGGGAAAATACCCTGCTGTTTGAAATCAACCGTTTCCTTACTACACAGATATACGCCCACGCTCGCTACGACACGGCCACGCAGCCGTGCGATGACCCCGGATGGCACAAACTGCAGGTAAAGGAAATACTGTCAATCGGTTTCTCATACCGCTTCGCCAACAGTTGACAATGCGCCGCCCGGTTGCCACAATCATGCTTGCGTTACTCGCCGTCGGTCCGTTTCGAGCCTCAGCCGGAAACCGGGTCGACAGCCTGCTGAGTGTGATTGACCGCGGCAACTGTCAGGCCATCGAAGGGGTATGGCGCCTTACCGCGTCGCCCGAAACTGTTATTGCCATAAGCTCCTGCGGGGCGTCGGACAGCCGCTTCGACATATGGCTGCTCGATTCGCCCGACTATCGCGTGGAACCTTGCGTGCATATAGGGCAAGCTACAGAAGGTGCGCGTCGCGGCAGCTATGACCTCACCATGTGCGAGCAGCCCGGCAAAAAGCCGGTACGCAAGCACTCGTTCATAGCCGAATTTGAAAACGGCGACAGCGGACGGCTTATACTCAAGGCCTACAAGCGAGGCAAACGCATAAGTGTGTGGCGCTGGCTGCCGTACATGTTTCGTGTAACGGTAATCGACCGGACAAACCGCCCCACCGACCACGACGGGCTTGTACGGATATATCCTGACCCGGGAAGCAGACTCGACTTATGAAACGCCTGCTGCTCATACTTACAGCCGCCGCATGCACTGCCACGACACTCTGCGCCCAGAATACCTGGCGTGGCAAGCGCCGCACACCTGTGCCCCCGAGTTCCATTGCCGCCGCTTCAGCAGCTCCAATGGTGCCATGCGACAGCAATATAGTGTCGGCAGCCGGATTCGAAAAAACTCTGCGCAGCACCAACGAGTCGCTGTTCATTACCAACCACAGCGCCGATACCATAGAACGTGTGCTGCTGCACATAGAATATCTCGACACCTCCGGGCGACAGCTTCACAGCCGCCGCGAATACTTAGGCGTGAACCTGCCACCTGCTTCCACTCGCAAGGTGGATATAAAATCGTTCGACCGTCAGGGCGTTTTCTATTATCATCTGTCGGGGCACCCACGCACACGAGCCAACGCCACACCCTTCGAGGTGCGTCTGAGTGTCGACAGCATATCACTACATAAATCAGAATAAACTAATGAAAATAGCTATCATAGTGGCCATGGACAAGGAACTGGCCCTTATACTTCCCCGCCTGACCGAGGCCCGTACATTAGAAGTCAACGGCTTCACATTCCACAGCGGCAAAATGGGTTCGCGCGAGGTGGTGGTAGGCAAATGCGGCATAGGCAAAGTCAACGCCGCCGTCAACGCCCTCACGCTCATCGAGCACTTCAAGCCCTCGGTGGTAATCAATACCGGCGTGGCCGGAGGCACCGGCGCCGCACGCGTAGGCGATGTGGTGGTGGCCGACCGTATTGCCTATCACGATGTATGGTGCGGCCCCGACACAATACACGGCCAGGCCGCCGGCTGTCCGCGCCTATTTATCAGCACTTTCTCCGACAACATCTTCGAAGGCCTGCACATACGCCGGGGTCTGGTTGCCTCGGGCGACATATTCGTGTCGAAACCTTCCGAGGTACGTCACATACTCGACCTCTATCCCGACGCGGTTGCAGTAGATATGGAATCGGCAGCGATAGCCCATGTATGCCATCTGAAGCATGTGGCGTTTCTTTGCGTACGTGTGGTAAGTGACACCCCCGGAGGCGAAGACAACATATTGCAGTACGAAAACTTCTGGCAGGACGCCCCGCAGCATACATTCGAAGTAATCGATACCGTTGTGGCAAGGCTGTAAATGAAAGACATAACGGTACGCAAAGGCCGGCGCCACATACTCGACCTGGTAGCACAGGGCGAGCATGAACGTCAGGACTTCAAATTCCTCATATCCGATGCCCGCAAAATAGCCCGCAGCATATCGGCCTTCGCCAACCACAGCGGAGGCTGTCTGCTCATAGGCGTCAAAGACAACGGCGTAGTGGCCGGCGTGCGCAACGAAGAAGACATCTACGTAGTCGAACAGGCCGGCGAGCTCTACTGCTCGCCACCGCAACAGGTTGAATTCGAGGCTTACAGTGTCGACACCGGCGTAGTTGTGATAAAAGCTTTGATTAAGAAGGCTGACACACGCCCTGTGGCCGTGCTCGAGGCCGATGGCCACAGCAGAGTGTACTATAGGGTAAACGACGAGAACATAGTGGCGCATCCGCTTATGGTAAGCGCCTGGGTTGAAGCCGAGAAAGGAGGCACACTACTGAGTTTCAGCAATATAGAGAGCCAGCTGATAAATCTGCTTGCCAAGCGCAGTATAAGTTCGCGCCAACTGGCGCTGGAACTGCACTGCTCGCAAAGCATGGCCGACGACCTGGTGGTGCGGCTGGCATCGGCCGGAGTACTTAAGTTTGTGTACGAGCACGGCGAGTTCCGCATCTGCACAGTATAGAACAAGCGAACAAATTATTTGCCATATCAGACATAATCACATAAATTTTTTTTGTAAATTTGCAACTTGATATGGACGATTCGCTTCAATTACAACAGAACATCGGTCTGCGTCAGCGCCTGGCTCCTCAACAGGTGATTTTCGGACGCTTCCTCGAGATGACAGCCCCGGAGCTCGAGGACGAGGTGCGTCGTGCCCTTGACGAAAACCCGGCGCTCGAAGAACGCGAATGCTCCGACTCCAGGCCTGACGATGCAGAAGACTTCAGCGAAACTGCCGAAGAACTGCAGCGCGCCGACTACCGCGACGACGACGATGTGCCAAACTACCGCTACAACGCCGGAAACCGCAGTGCCGACGACGACTATCTGGAGCCTCTGGCGGTCGACGACCTGCACTCCATAATCGACGTGCTCGAGAACCAGCTGGGCGACTTCGACATCAGCGACTCTGACCGCGAGATTGCCCGATACATAATAGGCAATATCGACGACAACGGCTACCTTGGACGTCCGTTCGCCTCGATTGCCGACGACGTAAGCATAGCCACCGGAATCGAAACAAGTACAGCTCATGTACGCGCCGTTGCCGATGTAATCCGCTCCATGGACCCTGCCGGCGTGTGTGCGGTTGACCTGCGCGACTGCCTGCTGCTGCAGTTGCGGCGCATGAAAGACAGCGAGGCGGTGCGCGATGCCGTCACTATTGTCCGCGATTATTTCGACCTGTTCAGCAAACGACATTACGACCGCCTTTCGTCACGCGCACGCCTGAGCGATGAGCGCCTGCGTAAAGCTCTCGACATGATTCAAGGCCTCAACCCCAAGCCGGGGGCACTGATAGAGCAAAGCAACTCGGGCGACAGGATGCGCCATATCATACCCGACTTCAATGTTGAAATCGAGCCTTCAGGACGCGCTTCGGTAAGCCTCAACGGGCATCTGCCGGAGCTGGCCATTGCCGAGTCGTTTGTGCCCGACGGGAACGCCGCCTTGCCCGACCGACGCAACCGCGAGGCAAGGGCATTTATCCGCGCCCGACACGACGAAGCCCAGCAGCTCATTCGCATGGTAAACTCACGGGCCGAAACCCTCATGGCAGTGATGAAAGCCATAGTGTCGCTGCAGTTGCGCTTTTTCGAAAGCGGCAACACTGCCGACATAAAGCCTATGATACTCAAAGATGTAGCCGAGCTGACCGGATACGATCTCTCGGTGATATCTCGTGCTACGGCCGGAAAATATGTAGCCACGCCCAACGGAGTATTCCAGCTGAAAATGCTATTCAACGAACGGCGCAAGGAAGACTCCGACACCTCGGCTCACGAAATTCTGGACGTAATATCCAACATGATAGCAGAGGAGGACAAGCACCGCCCCCTCACCGACGAGGCCATAAAAGACCGGCTCACCAGTCTGGGCTACGACATTGCCCGACGCACCGTGGCCAAATATCGCGAACAACTCGACCTGCCCGTGGCACGCCTGCGGCGCACTCTCTGACATAACAGACCCTATATGGAAAATCAAGACACAAACAGCAACGGTATAATACGTACATCGCAGATTATAAGCGATGTACTATCGCCGCTGCTTATACCCACCTACGCATATACCGTGATGATGTGGCTTACACCGCTGGTGATACTGCCCGAGCGCACCCGCCTGATAACCATGGCCGTGGTGGCGCTGCTGACAGCTGTGCTGCCCACTGCCGCCATACTCGCCCTCAAAAGCCTTGGCCGCATATCCGACAATGCCATAAGCAGCCGCAACGAGCGCTTGATACCGTTTGCTCTGGCTCTGGGCTGCTATCTGGGCGCATGCTGGTATCTCAACAGTATTCACGCCCCCTGGTGGGTAAGCCGTTTCTTTCTGGGAGCCGGCCTGGCAGTAGCCACAGCCACGGCTGTGACTCTGAAGTGGAAAATAAGCGCGCATGCCACAGCAATAGCCGGCATGACAGGTATGATAATATGGCTTGCCTTCCGCCACCTGCTGCTGTTGCAGCCCATGATAGTGATTACGGTGTCGATAATGCTGTGCGGCATAGTAAGTTCAAGCCGCCTGGTTCTTCACCGTCATACTTTCGCCCAGGTAGGTGCCGGTTTTGCGCTGGGGCTGCTGTGCGTGGTGACCGTAATGCTATTTTAATTATTTGAAATCAGTAATATCAAAAATATATGAATCCTACAGTAAGTATCATAATGGGCAGCACCTCCGACCTGCCCGTGCTGCGTAAAGCCGCCGACTTCCTCGAGCAGATGGAAGTTCCGTTTGAACTCTGCGCCCTGAGCGCGCACCGCACTCCGCGTGCCGTGGAGAGATACGCCACCGAAGCTGCAAGCCGCGGCATAAAGGTGATTATCGCCGCAGCCGGCATGGCCGCAGCCCTGCCCGGTGTGATAGCCGCCCTTACCCCGCTACCTGTAATAGGTCTGCCCATCGACTCCTCCCTTCAGGGCCAGGACGCCCTGCTGTCGATTGTACAGATGCCCCCCGGCATTCCCGTAGCTACCGTAGGAATCAATGCCGGACTCAACGCAGCTGTGCTTGCGGTGCGCATGCTGGCCCTGTCCGACATGGAACTGCTTTCGCGCTACGACGCTTACTGCCGCAGCCTCACCAAGAAAATCGAGAAGGCCAACGCCGACCTCGCTCTAATCAAGGACTACAAATTCAAGACCAATTGAAAACCGGACTGATAAAGCGCCGCCACACCATAAGTGTAAAGGTGGGCAATGTGGAGATAGGCAGTGAGCATCCGCTGCGCCTGCAGTCGATGACCAACACGGCCACACTCGACGTAGAGGCATCCGCTGCCCAGTGCCGGCGAATAGCCGACGCCGGAGCCGACATAGTGCGACTCACCGCACAAGGCGTGAGCCATGCACGTGCCCTGGGCGAGATTCGCCGCAGGCTGCGTGCCGCAGGCTGCGACATTCCGTTAGTAGCCGACATACATTTCAACCCGGCTGCCGCCTTTGCCGCTGCCGAAGAAGTTGAAAAAGTGCGCATCAACCCCGGCAATTTTGCCGACCCGGGCCGCACATTCAAGAAACTCGAGTACACCGACGAAGAATACAGCGCCGAAATCGAACGCATACGCTGCGCCCTGCTGCCATTTATCGAGCTCTGCCGCAGCCGCGGCACCGCCATACGCCTGGGCGTGAATCACGGTTCGCTCTCCGACCGCATCATGAGCCGCTTCGGCGACACTCCCGCCGGTATGGTCGAATCGGCCATGGAATACCTGCGCATCTGCCGCGACGCAGATTTCGCTCAGGTAATTATCTCAATCAAAGCCTCCAACGTGCAGGTGATGGTCGAAACCGTGCGCCTTCTGGTCCGCGCCATGGATGCCGAAGACATGCACTTTCCGCTCCACCTCGGAGTAACCGAAGCCGGCGACGGCGAGGATGGCCGTATAAAATCGGCTGTCGGCATAGGTACCTTGCTCTGCGAAGGCATCGGCGACACCATAAGAGTATCGCTATCCGAAGCGCCGGAGGCCGAGCTTCCCGTGGCCCGCATGCTTGCCGACCACTGCCGCCGTCGCCTCGCCAATGAGCAATATATGCCGCAGGGCAGCTGCGACAATCCATCACAACCTTTGGTGGCCGGACTCGAAGACATTCCCGCCGACTACCACGTGTGCGATGTGCCCCTGAGCGGTCCTCTGCCCGAAGGCAAAGTGCTGCTTAGGGCCACATATCCGGCTTCGATGAACGCCGATGAGGTAACGGTGGCTGCAGCCGTCGACCTCGGCCGCCTGCTGCTCGACGGTTACGGCGATGCCATTGAAATTCAGGCTCCCGCCCTCGACAACGCCCGCATTCAATCGCTGGCATTAGGCATACTCCAGGCCACACGCAGGCGCATAAGCCGCACCGAGTACATAGCATGTCCGGGCTGCGGCCGTACCTTGTTTGACCTTCAGGCAACTCTGGCAAAGGTCAAAGAAGCTACCGGCCACCTAAAGGGACTGAAAATAGGCGTGATGGGCTGTATTGTTAACGGCCCTGGCGAAATGGCCGACGCCGACTTCGGCTATGTTGGCGCCGCTGCCGGATGTATCAGCCTGTACAAAGGCAAGGAATGTATCGAACGCAATATTCCCGCCGACGAGGCCCTGCCGCGTCTGATTAACCTTATAAAAGCCAACGGCCTCTGGGTTGAACCACATAAATAATGTACAACTACTTTACTCTCAGCAACGGACTTCAGGTGATACACCGGCGTACACCCGGCGCAGCGGCCGGATACTTCGGCGTGACCGTCCGGGCGGGCAGCCGCGACGAACAGGAAGGCTCATTCGGCCTCGCCCACTTTGTGGAGCATACACTGTTCAAAGGCACCGGCCGACGTTCGGCCTGGCACATACTCAACCGTATGGAGGCGGTTGGCGGCGAACTCAACGCCTTTACCTCAAAGGAGGAAACGACAGTGTACACCGCCTTTCCGGCAGCCAGGCTCGACCGTGCCGTCGAACTGGTGGCCGACCTGCTGCTGAACTCGCGCTTTCCCGCTCCTGAACTGCAACGCGAGCGTGAGGTGGTGGCCGACGAAATCGACTCGTACCTCGACCAGCCCGCCGAAGCCGTGTTCGACGACTTCGACGACCTGCTCTTCGCCGGCAGCAGCCTGGGGCACAACATCCTGGGCACTACCGCCGACCTTGAGCGCTTCGGCAGCGAAGAGTGCCGCAGCTGGCTCGAGCGCTGGTACACAGCCGACAACATGGTGGCCTTTTACAGCGGACCCGCCGGAGCCGACCGCGTGCACACATGCCTGGAGCGACACCTGAGCGCTCTGCCTGCAGGTGCCAACCCGCATGATATGCCGCAGCTGTGCATCAACCCGCCCTTCGACACCTCGCGCAGCGTTGGCTCGCACCAAAGCCACACTGTAATAGGCTGCCGCATAGGCGGATTATATTCGCCCGACCGCTTCGCCATGTCGCTACTGGCCAACATTTTGGGCGGACCGGGCATGAATTCGCTGCTGAACGTACAGCTGCGCGAGCGCCGAGGCCTTGTGTATACAGTCGAGGCATCTACCGCACTATACACCGACTGCGGCGTTATGAGCATATACTACGGCTGCGACCACCACGACGAGCAGCGTTGCCGCCGGCTGGTGCAACAGCAACTCGAGGCCGTGGCTGCAGGAGAAACCATAAACGAGCGCAAAATGCGTATGGCAAAAAAACAATATCTGGGCCAGATGCTGCTCAGCGGCGAAAACCGTGAGAACTCCATTCTCGGAGCCGCAAGAGCCACCCTGTTCCACGGGCGCGCAGCCGACCGCAACGAAATGCGAAACCACATAGACGAAATAAGCCTCGACAGCCTGTGCCGTTGCGCCGAAATTCTGTGTCGAAACTCAAAACTCACCCTGTGCTGACTACAGCCAAAATTCAAATAATTTCTTAACAAACAATTTTAAACCGATGAAATTTAACCGATTCCTTCTTCCCGCCCTTATGGCGGCTGCAATGTGCTCGTGTTCAGACGACCCCAAAGATGATCCGAACAACGACTGGATTGTGAACTTCGACTCCGTAACCGCCTTCACCAAGGACGGATACTGGGAGTTCTGCTACAATAAAGAAAACGAAAACTCGCTCACCTTCACCAACTTCGGCGAGTCGGTAAACTTCAGCCACAGCTGTGACGCTACCGAATATGGCGGCGTAACCTACTACTCCTGGAAAGGTTTCACCCCCAGCTGCGCCACCGACCTGAAGGACTATACCGCCGAAGGTACCTGGATTGACCACCAGTGGACAGCTATGCCGGGCCGCGGCGTGAACGGAAGCAATGTGTATATGGTAGGTTTCTGCGACGCCACCGAAACAGCCGACGACGCTCTCACATCGACATCAACCGTAATAACCTCCGTCTCAACCAAAACTTTCTGCCCCAAAACCGTATACGTAACCAACACCACCTACGGCTACTACAGCATGAAGAACGGCTCGGCTTTCAACAAAGCTTTCACCGACACCGACTGGTGCAAACTCACATTCACCGGTGTTGACAACGGCGTGGTAACCGGCGCTGTCGACTTCTATTTGGCCAAGGACGGCGAATATGCCACCAAATGGAGCCCCGTTGACCTCACACCCCTGAACAAGTGCGAGAAAATTGTAATCACCATGGAATCAAGCGATACCGGCCAGTTTGGCATGAACAACGCCTCGTACTTCGCCCTGGGCTGTTTCATCTGGGGATATTAATATGAAAATAGCAAACATTGATCTTGGCGACAAACCGGTGATGCTCGCTCCTATGGAGGACGTCACCGACGCTTCGTTCCGGCTCATCTGCAAAGAGATGGGCTGCGACCTGACGTACACCGAGTTCGTGTCGGCCGATGCACTCATACGCAATATCGCCGCCACTACCCGCAAGCTCGAGATCAATCCTGCCGAAAGGCCCACGGCCATACAGATTTATGGCCGTGAGCCCGAGGTAATGGCTCAGGCAGCCCGTATAGCCGCCGAGGCCCGCCCCGACTTCATCGACATCAACTTCGGTTGTCCGGTGAAGAAGGTGGCGGGCAAAGGCGCCGGTGCCGGACTGCTGCGCGATGTGCCGAAACTGCTCGAAATCACCCGTGCGGTGGTTAATGCCGTCGACCTGCCGGTAACCGTAAAGACTCGCCTTGGATGGGACCACGACAGCAAAATAATCGACACTCTGGCCCTGCAGCTGCAGGACTGCGGCATAAGCGCACTGACCATACACGGACGCACACGGTCGCAGCTGTACAGCGGCGAAGCCGACTGGGAAGCAATCGCACGCGTAAAAGCTCTGCCCGACCTGGAAATTCCGGTAATAGGCAACGGCGATATATGCACTCCCGAACAGCTGGTAAAAGCCTTTGAATACTCCGGCGTCGACGGCATAATGATAGGACGGGCCTCGATAGGTGCGCCATGGATATTCCACGACATGAAGCAGACCATGCTGCACGGTTCATTCACACCGCTGACTCCGGCTCAGAAACTCGACCTGCTGCGACGCCAGATACGCGAGAGCATCGAACGCATCGACGGCTACCGCGGCATTCTGCACATACGCCGCCATCTGGCGGCCTCGCCACTGTTCAAGGGCATACCGGACTTCCGGCCCACACGCATTGCCATGCTGCAGGCCGAAAACATCGACAATCTTTTCAATATTCTCAACCAAATACAACAAACCCACTTATGAAAATTTTCAGCGTTATCATGTCGATGCTCATGCTGGCATCATGCACATTGTCGGCCAAAAACCACTACCCGGCCGAATACCTCGAGAAAACCACCTGGCACGAGGTTCATGTCGACAACTGGACCGGCATTATTGTACAAGGCGTATACACCGTAGAAGTGAAAATTATGCCCGACTCCGCAGGAATTCTGCGGGTACTTGCCAACGACGCTATGATGCGCGACCTCGACGCACGAACCGACGGAGTCACACTCAAAATAGGCATGCACCAGCACAAAAAGAATTGCAATCGCAAAGCCGCTCCGCTGATTATCGCCTACAGCAACGGAAACCTTTCGCAAGCAACGTTACAAGGCAGCGGCGATATTCTGCTGTCATCGCTCAAGACCAACACGCAACTGAACTTATTGCTTCAAGGCAGCGGCGACATCGAGCTGACAGGCGCATCGGTAGGCGAACTGGATGCTTTATTGCAGGGCAGCGGCGACATCGATATTGAAAAAACAACCGTAAAAGGCAATGTAAACCTGTCGCTGCAGGGCAGTGGCGATATCAATGTCTGGAAACTCAAGGCTACAACCGTCAACGGTTCTGTCAAAGGCTCGGGCGACATTGACCTCCACGGTTCCACAAAAACGCTGAATCTGGTATTGCAAGGCAGCGGTGACATCGACGCCGCCAACATGAAGGCTGATGAAATCAAGGCAAACGCCATTGGCACCGGCGGCATCACCATAGGCCACGCCACTAAAGTGGATGTAAAAGGCAAGAATATACGCCAGTCAAAGAAAATCAAACACTAAGGTACTAAATGAAGAAACTGATCATTGCTTTTCTGATGCTTGCGGGCACCGTATTAGCGCTCAAAGCTCAGGGCCCTGTAAAGAAATTCGCGCTCAACGTACACGACTTTACCGAACTTAAGGTTATCAACGCCATCAATGTGGAGTATTATGCGTCGGCTGACTCTGCCGGCACCGTGTGTTTCGAGTGTCCCAAAGACCTTGCGTCGCATCTTATGTTCACCAACAAAAACAATTCACTCCACATTCAGGTCGACTTTGAGAACATCCCATCGCACGAACTGCCTCTGCTGCGTGTGTACTCCACCAATCTGCAGAAAGTTGAGAACTCAGGCGACTCCACCGTGACAGTATGCCGTCTGGCGCCCGTCAATACATTCAATGCACGCCTCATAGGCAACGGCACGCTGCGGGTAAATAATGTCGACGCCGACAACGTCAATGCCTCAATCAGCACCGGCTCAGGCAACCTGCTGATAAACGGCAAAGCGTCCAAAGCCAAATTGTCGAACGTCGGCACCGGCCCTCTTGAAGCCAATGCCCTGACATGCAAGACTGTCAAATGTATACTCGTAGGCACCGGGCCCATTGACTGCCACGCCACCGAACAGCTCAGTATCTTCGGCGCCGGCTCGGGCACGGTATATTACAGTGGAAAACCCAAAAAGATTTCGAACCGCACCATAGGTGTAAAGTCAAACCCTGTTGAATAACCTTAAGAACAAGACCGCCAAAACTCTGAAATGGACACTCATCGACAGAGTGCTTCAGCAGTTGCTCTATGCCGTCACCGGCATTGTGCTGGCCCGCATGCTCTCACAGACCGATTTCGGTCTGGTGGGAGCTGTGCTTGTTTTTCAGGCTTTCGCCTCGCTGCTTATCGACAGCGGCTTCAGTTTCGCCCTGATACAGCGCAAGGAACCAACCCAGACCGATTACAGCACCGTGCTGTGGTTCAATCTCGGAGCGGCGGCTGTGCTGTACACCATCCTTTGGTTTGCTGCCCCGCTGATTGCACTATGCTTCCAGAACGACCTGAGGCTGATTCCGCTGTCGCGCGTAATGTTTCTATCCATAATCCTCAATGCATCGGCCATTGTGCAGACCAACCGGCTGATGAAGCAGATGAATGTCCGGCCCGTAACGGTATCGAACGCTGCCGGTCTGGCTGCGGGAGCCATAGCCGGCATCTGGCTGGCCGTAAGCGGCTTCGGAGCGTGGGCGATAGTGTGGCAGACACTTGTAGCGGCGGCTGTGAAGTCGGCTATACTGTGGCTCGGATGCAGCTGGCGTCCGAGCCCGGTGTTCTCGTGGTCGGCTCTGCGCTCGTTTTTCGGCATTGGAGGCCGCATGATGTTCACCTCGTTTCTGAACACCCTGTTCCTTAACCTGTATTCCTTATTTATCGGCGCCTTTGTAGGCCTGCGCTCGCTTGGTTTCTACACCCAGAGCGACAAGTGGAGTAAAATGGGCATAATGTCGATATCTCAGACTCTTACCTCGAGTTTCCTGCCCCCGCTTTCAGCCGTGCAGGACGACCGCGACCGCTTCCGCCGCATGACCTCGAAGATGAACCGCTTTACGGCCTACATTCTGTTTCCGGCCATGCTGGGCCTGATGGCCCTGGCCACACCGGTGTTCCACCTGCTTTTCGGCACCAAGTGGGACCCCTCGATTCTGCTGTTTCAGCTGTTGCTGCTGCGCGGAGTGTTTACCGTGCTGAATGCTCTGTACAATAACTACCTGCTTGCGTTGGGACACGCACGCAGCATTATGTGGCTTGAGATTCTGCGCGACTCGGTTGCGGTGGTAGCTCTGGCCATAACCTTCCCTTACATGGGCCTTGCCACAGCTGACGACCCTGTATACGGCCTTGCCATACTGCTGTGGGGGCAGCTTGCCTCATCGGCCATAACCTATGTGGCCACTCTGATTGTGGTGTGCCGCCATGTGGAGATACGCCCGTGGAACTATCTGCTCGACCTGGCACCCTACGCAGCCCTTACTCTGGCTATCATACCTCTTATGCTGTGGATAGGCTCGCTTATATCTTCGCCTTTACTGCAACTGCTGGCCGAAACTGCGGTAGCGCTTGTGCTCTACGTCGGCATCAACCGTCTGCTGGGCTCGCGGATTCAGACCGATGTGTTTGCTTTCGCCCGAGGCAAGGCTTCGTTCTAAGAGGTTGTTTAAATCTCAATTACATCATCAGCGACAAAAGCCCTCGGTGACGGCTTGCCCAGCAAGTCGGGCAGGCGCATGGGCGATATGCCGCTGCCCGGACGCTTTACAGTAAGATTCTGTTCGCTGAACAGTTCGCCGACTGCGATGTCGTGCGCCGCAACTATGCTTTTGCGGGCTACCGCACGGTTGGCTCGCTCCGAATCGGTGATGCGCTTGCAGCCGTCGCCCAGCGCTTGCTCTATGTTACGCACAGCGCTCACAAGGGCCGACAACTCGGCGGGCTCGAGCGAGGCCACATGGTCGGGGCCGGGCAAAGTCTTGTCGAGAGTAAAATGCTTTTCAATCACATCTGCCCCCATGGCCGCGGCGGCAATCGCCACCTCTATACCTAATGTGTGGTCGCTGTAGCCCACGCGGGTGCCGAATGTACTTCTAAGGGTTTCCATGGCCCGCAGGTTCACGTCGGCCATGGGTGTGGGATATTCGGTGTTGCAGTGCAGCAAGGTTATGTCGCTGATGTCAAGACCGCCGACGCACAATACCCCTACGGCATCTTCCACCTCCTGCAGCGTGCTCATACCCGTCGACATTATCACCGGCTTGCCGAGGGCGGCTATCCTCTGCAGGTACGGCAGATTGGTAATCTCGCCGGAAGGCAGCTTCCAGTAATCCATAGGCAGAGTAGCCAGAAAGTCGATACTCGGCAAATCGAAAGGAGTCGACAGAAAGCGCGGGCCACGACTGTTGCAGTACTCGCTGAGGCCGCGGAAACTATCGTAGCCAAGCTCAAGTTTCTTGAGCATACCGAACTGGCTGTCGTCGCTGTCCGGCCCGAGATTGCGCCGCTGATAGTCGGCCTTACGTGCCGAGCGGTTTACAATGCACTCGGTTTTGAATGTCTGGAACTTTATATAATCCACGCCTGCCGCATGGGCCACATCCACCATCCGGCGCGCCATTTCCACCGACCCGTTGTGATTCACACCGGCCTCGGCTATGATTGTTACTGCCATATCAGATTACTCCAAAATATTTACCTGCTTTTTCTATCGAATGCAGCACCAGCGAACCGGCGCCAATCACTGTATCGTCGGGTATGCTCACGCCATGGGCCAGCACAGCGCCGCTGCCTATGAAACAGCGGGCACCTATACGGCATCCGCCGTTGACGGTCGCACGGGTAGACACATGGGTGAAATCGCCAACTTCGCTGTCATGCTCCACTATTGCCCCCGAATTGATTATGCAATGGCGCCCTACCCGTGCGCCGGCGTTGACAAGGGCATGGTGCAGCACTGCTGTGCCGTCGGCCACTGCGGCATGCACCGACACGTGTGCCGTGGCTGCCACCACCGTGACCGCACGCCCGCCGGCAGCTTCTAACGCAGCGGCAAGAGCCACCCGGCGCGACGGGTCGGAGATACTGCCGAGAGTAACTACAAAATTATATCCGGCGGCTGCAAGTGATGCAATATCATCGTCGCACCCCACCACCGGATAAGACAAAGTGTCGGACTGCACACCGGGGCGCTCTATCACGCCCGCAATATGCAGTCCGACGCTCTCTGCAGCGTCGGCCACCGACCGGCAGTGGCCTCCGCCTCCTATGAGGATTATATCCATTATTTATTTCAGTGTTCCGGCCTCGGCCTGCTTAATCATCTCAGGCGAAGCGTAGATGTAGATTTCCACACGGCGGTTTTGGGCACGGCCTGCAGCGGTATCGTTGCTGGCCACATAGTCGGCCATAGGAATACCCTGGCTGGTCATACGGGTTGCAGCAACGCCCTGGTTGGCGAGATAGCTGAGTACTGCGCCGGCACGGTCGTTGGAAAGTTTTTCGTTAACAGCCAGCGAACCGGTGTTGTCGGTAAAGCCGAGTATACGCACATCGGTACCGGGGTTCTGCTTGAGGTTGGCGGCAAAGCGGCTCAGGTCGGCCTTAGCCTGCTCGTTGAGTGTATATTTTCCGGTGGGGAAAAGGATGCCTCCGTCAAATGTAACCTTGATGGCCTGCAGACCGTTGTCGTCGGTGGTCTGTTCTACCTTGGCCTGCTCGGCGAGCTGTTTCTCGAGTTCCTTCTGCTGCTTGTCCATCTTGTTGCCGATAAGAGCACCTGCTCCTGCACCTACTGCCGCGCCGATAGCCGCGCCGATACCGGCACCTTTGCCACCGCCGATAAGCGCTCCTACACCGGCACCTACGCCGGCGCCGCCACCGCCGCCAATCAGGGCGCCTTTACCGGTGTTTGTCAGTGAGTTACAAGAAGTTTCGGCTATCATAAGGCTGCCTGCAATGAGGGCCATACATACAATCTTGAAAATTTTCATCTGAGTTTTATGTTTAGTTATGACTATATTACACGATATTTAACCTTTGCTGTTTTACAAAATTACAAAAAACTTACTGTATTAGTTTGTTCTGATAACATTTTTTTGGTAAATTTGTAATCAAATACTATACCATAATTAAGTATGTGCTCTGCGAAATCTACTACCCACAATCGTAAAAACCTTATTCTAAGCCATTTGGGTGCAATCCTTACAGTTTCAATCTGGGGTGCGTCGTTTGTTTCAACCAAAGTGCTGCTGGAGAACCGCCTCAGTCCTTCGGAAATTTATATCCTGCGATTCCTGATGGCTTACCTGCTGATTCTGATTGTATGCCATAAAAAACTTTGGGCGCACTCACTGCGCGACGAACTGCTGTTCGCCTCTTGCGGTCTTTGCGCAGGTTCGATTTACTTCCTTGCCGAAAACACAGCTCTCGAATATACCCTCACCACAAATGTAGCCCTGCTTACCGCCACATCGCCGTTGTTTACAGCTATGCTGGCCGGATTGATATATAAGTCGGAACGGCCCGGTCAAGGCGCTGTCATAGGCTCGCTGGTGGCATTCTTAGGCGTGGGATGTGTGATTTTCAACAGTAGTACCAATCTGGAAATACGGCCTTTAGGCGACATTCTGTCGCTACTTGCCGCTGTCAGCTGGAGTGTTTATTCGCTGGTACTACGGCGCCTTAACGCCAACTACGACATCTGGTTCATAACCCGCAAGACTTTCTTCTACGGTGTTCTTACAGCTCTGCCTTTCGCGGCCATGCAGCCCGGCAGCGAAAACTTAATCGCCACCCTGCAGAAGCCCGAGGTAATCGGCAATCTGCTGTTCCTTGGTGTTGGAGCTTCCATGGTAGCATATGTGATTTGGGCCCGCACCGTCGACTGTATGGGTGCCGTAAAGGCCAATAACTATATGTACCTGCAGCCTATAATCACCATGATTATCTCGGCCATAGTGATTAACGAACACGTAACACTGATTGGCTATATAGGCATAGCACTGATTCTCGGCGGCCTGTGGCTGGGCGACGAACTCACCCGCCGCGCGGCAATGAAAAAATGAGTATCCGAGAACATACGAAACATAAAAAAATCCGGGCGTTGCCCGGATTTTTTTATTCTATCATGTTTGCCAGAGCAGCCACTGCAGGGTCGCTGCTATTGCGATACGGCTCAAGCTCTATCTCCGGCACAGCTGCCCCGATTGCCCGCAGATTGGCCAGCAGGCGCAGGCCTGTGTATGTAAGCCTGTCGCCGCTGCCGGGGCTCAGAGCCTTGCTCACAAGCGACGAGGCAAAAGGCAGTTTGCGCAGCAGACGGTGGCATAGTATATCGGCCTCCTCGGCGCAGAGCACATCCGACATCCACTGCATGGCTTTCTCCTCGGTCATGGCTTCGACAGGATGTATCATCGGCGCCATAAGGCGGCTGCAACGGGTACTCGAATTGGCATGCAGGGCATCGGACAGTTCCACACTGTGGGGTGTCACGGCGGCAATCTCCACCAGCTGCGGCAGATTCAGACCGAATATTATATGGTATGGCGAACCGGCACGGCGCAGCGTATCGGCTATGATGCCGTTACGCATGGCAAAGAAGTGCCGCTTCACCGTCTGCATAGGGTTCATGATTTTTTCTCGGCGAGGTGCTGCTGCCACTTCCATGCCGATACCATGGTATCGGCAAGCGGGGTATCCGCTACCCAGCCAAGTACTTCATTGGCTTTCTTGGGGTTGGCCCACACCTTTTCGATATCGCCTTCACGACGGCCTACAATCTTGTGTGGTACTTTCACACCGGTAGCCGACTCGAAAGTGTCGATAAGTTCGAGTACCGACACTCCGTTGCCTGTGCCGAGGTTGAAAATCTCGATACGGTCGAGGCTCTTGCCCTCAATCATGCGCTTCACGGCTATTACGTGTGCCTTGGCGAGGTCTACTACGTTGATGAAGTCGCGGATGCAGCTGCCGTCGGGGGTGTCGTAATCGTTGCCGAACACGCTCAGTTCTTTACGGATGCCTATGGCGGTCTGGGTCAGATATGGTATCAGGTTCTGAGGTACGCCCAGGGGCAGCTCGCCGATAAGTGCCGACGGGTGCGCGCCCACCGGATTGAAATAGCGCAGAATGATGGCGTTGAAGTTGGCGCCCGAACGGATGGTGTCGGTAATAATTTCCTCGCTTATCTGCTTGGTATTGCCGTAAGGCGATGTTGCGGGCTTGATGGGCGATTCCTCGGTTACGGGATTTACATCGGGCTCGCCGTAAACGGTACAGCTCGACGAGAATACGAAACCTTTGACATTGTATTTTCCAACCATCTCAAGCAGATTCATCAGTGAGTTGAGGTTGTTGCGGTAGTAAAGCAGTGGTTTCTGTACCGACTCGCCCACGGCTTTGGACGCGGCGAAGTTGATAATGCCCTCTATGCCGGGATAAGCCTGAAATAGACAGTCGAGTGTCGACAGGTCGTTTACATCTCCTTCAATAAAGGCCGGACGCACTCCGGTGATGGCTTCGATTCCGTCGAGGACTTCGCGGTTAGAGTTCGAAAGATTGTCGATGATTACAACATCGAAACCTGCATTGATAAGTTCTACAGTAGTATGGCTGCCTATATATCCGGTGCCACCTGTAACAAGAATACGAGTTTTTGACATAGTTGATTGCGATTTATTTTGCAAAGTTAGTGATTTTTACATTACGGACAGGCATATCCATAAGTAAATTATAAGCACAAAATAACCAAATACAAGTAATTTTGTGCCTACACTCACAGCAGATGTATTGTCATACCGCAGCGGGCGCAGTCAAAGTCGGCACGCATGCGCACATTTCCATCTGTAGCCTGCAGGAACCAGCTGCCCGGCGATGCGCCGCAGCGTATGCACTGCCCTAACTCGCGCCGCAGACAGTAGCGGGTAGTCATTACAACGGGCTCGCCTGCCGGACGTCGGATTTCGGCTGCTGGCTCGATGTCGGTCACGCCGTGCGACTGATAGAAGTCGCGGGCCATACGGTTGGCCACATTGGCGTGATAGCTCAGCGAGTGGCTGCCTGCGTCGGCGGCAGTGTCTTCCTTGCGGCGAATGTCGCTACGGAAGCGTATACGCTGTGCCCGGTCGAGCTGTTCGATGGCCCTGCGCCGCAGCTCTACCAGTGCCGATACAGGCATAAAGCGGTCGCCTATGCGGTCACTGACTCCGGCAGCGCGATAAATGCTGTCGCCAAGGCGCCCAAGTGTGTCGCGCCGTTTGGCTTCCTGCTGCGTGCGGGCCGGCTGCAGGTCGACCTCCATGGCCACGCTCACACGGTTGCCGCGGCAGTCGGCGGCGTCGAGGGCCACTCGCCCGTCGGCACACGGCCGCAGTGTAAATTCCACATCAATGGTGCGTGTGGCCGTATGCACGGCCATGAGTTCGTCCCAGGCTTTGTCGCGGTTGCGGTACACGGTTGTGCCCGGACTGAGGTCCGCAGGCTTTTCGGCCAGGTAAAGGGTATTGCCGTCGACACGATTCACACGCGCGCCGCAAAGCCTGCCGTCGGCACCAAACCAGCCTATACCGTCGCCGTTGGCGAGTGTTTCACTGCTTTTCAGGCTGATACGGTTTCCTCGTACAGTCTGCACACAGCCAATATTTCGCCCGACATATTTGGGTGTGGCCGAGGCGGCCATGCGCACATCTGAAGCGGGACGTCCGCCAAGGAAGTACGAGGTGAAACCGCGGTTAAAGGCTCGCCCGGGGTCCGGGGGGAAATGCAATTCGATGCGTCCGGCCGAGGCACGACGCCAGCGCTTCGGGTCTGTGGCTACCAGAGCATCAAGCGCCAGCGAATACGAGGCCACCACATTTTTGACGTATGCAACGTCCTTCAGGCGTCCTTCGATTTTGAACGACGATGCTCCGGCGCGGGCCAGTTCTGCCAGTGAGTCAAGGCGATTCATGTCGCGCAGACTCAGCCAGTGGCCGTCGGCAGCAAGCCGGCGCCCGCTGCTGTCGCTGAGCGAATAGCGCAGACGGCATATCTGAGGGCACTCGCCCCGGTTGGCGCTGCGCCCCATGCTCAGGGCACCGGCATGGCAGTCGCCGCTATAGCTCACACACAGAGCGCCATGGACAAACACCTCCAGGGGCACCGATGTGGCGGCGCGGATGGCGGATATCTCGTCGAGCGACAGTTCGCGTGCGAGTACCAGTTGCGAAAATCCGGCCTGCTCCAGAAAGCGCGCCTTGGCAGGGTCGCGGGTGTCGCACTGTGTGCTTGCATGCAGTGCTATCGGCGGCAGATTCAGGCGCAGCAGTGCCATATCCTGCACTATCAGGGCATCCACTCCGGCGTGGTAAAGTTCCCACACAAGCTTGCTGGCAGCCTCCAGCTCATTGTCGTATATTATTGTGTTGACGGTCACATACACCTTGGCATCGAAGCAGTGGGCGTATTGGCACACACGCCGTATACTTTCCACACTATTGCCTGCCGCCGAGCGGGCGCCGAAAGCCTCGGCGCCGATATACACCGCATCGGCACCGTGTCGGATGGCCTCTATGGCAGTGTCGGCGTCGCGGGCCGGCGCCAATAATTCAAGTTTCTGCATAAAGCTGTCTGCTGCTGATTGATATGCCGTCGAGCAGCCCGAAAACATACTCGCGCGATGCGTTTATTAGCCGTGTATCATGGGCATCGGAATTAACCAGTATGGTTGCTCCTGAGGCAAGCAGGCGCGGCAGATGGCGCATGCTCGGAAAAAGGCGTCCGTGCCGCACATAGCTTTTGGTGTTCACTTCCACTATTAATCCGCTCTCGGATATAGCCTCGAACATGCGGTTAATCCACTCGGCATACCAAGGCTCGTCTTCAATGCCCGGCTGCCATAGCGAGGCATTATGGGCTACTTTGTCGAAGTGTCCGAGAATATCGAAACCTCCGGCCTCTATCATTTCGAGCGATTGTCGGAAATAGGTATCGACAACATAGCGTATGTCGCCGTTGAAATTCCGCTGCATATTGTCGCTGAAACGCTCGAAATTGCCGTCTATGTCTACCAACCTACCGTCCTGTGTGGGGATGAAATGCACCGAGCCGATACTATAGTCCAGCCCGAGGTCGCGGAAATAGCCGTGCGACGGACCCCACATAGGGCCCAGATAGTCGATTTCCATACCGGCATAGAAGTTCACACGGTCGCCGTAGCAGCGGCGTGCCTCGGCCACGTCGGCCAGATATCCGTCGACATCGGCCTGCGACATATTGCAGCTTGATTCTACCGGTATGGGCGCATGCGGCGAAAAGCCGTAGTACCTGAAACCGGCGGCCGCTGCCGCGGCGGCGAATTCCGCCACCGTGGCCCGGCCGTCGCAGTATTGGGTATGTCCATGAAAATTGTACAGCCGGGTATCGGCTGCTATCTGTCTGAAGTCTGGTCGGGGCATTATTTTTTAATCTGCGCTGAAGTTTCAGTGGGGCGGCCAAGCGACTCGCGCATGTTGGTATCGGCCTCCATATTCTTGAGTCTGTAGTAATCCATCACACCCAGATTGCCGTCGGTAAAAGCCTTGGCCATTGCGCGGGGCAGTTCGGCCTCGGCCTCGATAACCTTGGCACGTGCCTCCTGGGCCTTGGCCTTCATTTCCTGTTCCAGGGCTATTGCCATAGCTCGGCGTTCCTCAGCCTTGGCCTGGGCTATGTTCTTGTCGGCCTGGGCCTGATCAATCTGCAGAGCGGCGCCTATGTTCTTGCCTATGTCGATATCGGCGATGTCGATTGAGAGAATCTCGAAAGCGGTGCCGGAGTCGAGGCCCTTTTTCAGCACCAGACGCGAAATCGAGTCGGGGTTTTCGAGTACCTGCTTGTGCGACTCCGACGAGCCTATGCTCGACACGATACCCTCGCCGACACGGGCCAGCACTGTATCTTCGCCGGCGCCGCCCACCAGCTGGTGGATGTTGGCGCGCACTGTCACACGGGCCTTGGCTATGAGCTGGATACCATCCTTGGCCACAGCGGTTACAGGCGGAGTATCTATTACCTTGGGGTTTACACTCATCTGCACGGCCTGGAACACATCGCGGCCCGCGAGGTCAATTGCGGTGGCCATCTTTAGCGACAGCAGTATATTGGCCTTTGAGGCCGACACAAGTGCGTGTACCACCTTCTCTACATTGCCGCCTGCAAGATAATGGGCTTCGAGGTCGTCGCGGGTCACATCGGACAGTCCGGCCTTGTGGGCCTCAATCATGGCGCGAACTATTACCGACGCCGGCACCTGGCGGATGCGCATCAGCACCAGCTGCAGCAGCGATATTTTCACGCCACTAACCCGGGCCGAAATCCACAGGAAGAACGGACAATAGTAAAAGAACACCAGCAGCACGATTATGGCCGCCACAATGATCAAAATTACGGTTGTTTCCATTGTTGATTATTTTAAATTGTTTACTTTCTAAAGCCGCCTTGGCGGCGACCTTTATAATAGCCACGGGTAAAACCCGTGGTTTAATGGATTCCCTTAAATAATATGTCAACCCCTTTAGGGGTGGCCCGGCCAATTGTCATATCAATTCTTCGGGAAGATAAAATTCATTAAACATAAACCCATGTTTTTTGTATAAAGCCATCATTTCATCTCTGAATCCTCTGCCTCGGTGATGCTCTTTCTGATTCAAAACGTATTGTTTCACATCATTAAGCGCAGAAACGGAAAAGCTGAAATAACCACACCCGTTCTGCCAACCGAAACGTCCCATACAAAACTTGTTGTTATTCACCCAATGCGAACTGCGTGATTTTATTTCTCGTATGAGATTACTCGGAGCTACATTCTGCGACAGGCTCAATAATAGATGAACATGGTCTGCAATCCCTCCGGCTGCAATAAGTTTACTACCCTGGCCATAGTCATCCGTGAGAGATGAAAAAAGCTTATATAGCTGCTGATTCCATCTTTCATCTATCAGTGCAAGGCGGTACTTGCATCCGAAAACTACCATGACATATAGACTGCAGTAAGAATTCATCCGTTAGCGTTTTATACAGTCACCCCTAAAGGGGTTCCGCAGGGTTTTGCTTGCTTTATTTCCCCGGGTTACACCCGGGGCTATTATACAGTCGCCGCTCTGCGGCTACTTTATGCCGGTTTCATATTTCACCACCTGATTGCGGGCGCGTTTGAGTTCGGCGCTGAGGGAGCTGCGACGGTGTTCGAGCGAGCGGATTTCGCCGGCAAGGTCGCGGGCACCGGAGGCATAACGGGCTCGCAGGGCTGACAGACGGTTGTCGATGTCGGCCTGCTCGCGCTGCATGGCTATGACATTGGTCATGGCATGGCGCGCATCGGAGCTGCGGAAGTCCGACAGGTTGGTATACAGACGGCCTCCGGCCGACAATGTGAACAGATTGCCTCCACGGGCCTGCTCGCCCTCCGTCTGGCGCGGGCTATGCACCTTAGCCAGGCGCTCGCTGTAATCGCGTTCCGAGTTCTGTGTGGCCTTGATGTCGGTGAGCAGTGCCAGCGAGGCTATGTCCTCGCGGTCTGCCGGATAGTTCACACGCACATCAGAGGGTACAAACACATATATATTCACTTTGCCGTCGGGGGCATTGCGGTCAGTGGCCCACCAGCCCAGACCGGATGCCTCGTCGATTGCCAGCATATAGTCGTTGTATGGCGAGTTATAGGGCATGCCCACGTTCTGTGGCACGGTGTACCCGCCTTCGTCGTTGCGGCGTGTCAGGAATATATCGTAGCCGCCTATCGAGCCTTCGCCGTCGGAGGCGTAGTACAGCGATATACCGTCGGCCATCAGAAAGGGGTATGAGGCGTTTTCGCCCTGCCCCAGACCGGGGTCGAGCTCGCCTTCGCCCTCAATGGTACCGTCGTCAAGAATCGAGGCGCCCATCAGCCGGCTCACGCCGTCGTCGCCTGGGGCGGCCCAGATAATCTCACGGCCACACTCGGGAGTAAAGGCTACTTCGGCGTAGTCGCTCTCACGACCGGTGCCGAGGGTCAGCCGGCCGGCCTCCGGCGACAGCCGGTAGTTGAGGAAAAACGCTTCGGCATCGACGGTAAGCGAGTCGATTACCTCGATTTGCTCTACGCGGTCAAGCATGTTGCGCATAGTAATGATACGCGCGCGCAAGGCATCGAGGGCCTCGTTCTGCTCATTGGTGAGGCGTGTCTTCTTCGATTTGTTGGCCTTGGTTTCCCAGTTATCGAGCAACTCCGACGCCTCGTCGAGGCGGTATTGGTAGACCATCCCGGCAGCTTCTTCGAGGGGAGTTGCGGCCAACATCGGAAGTGCCGCCGCAATTGATATCGTAAGGAGAGTCTTTCGCATATATTTAAGAGGCTGTTTAAAAGTCTTATTCGGTTATTTCCACCCGGTTGCCCTCAGGGTCGAGCACCACGCCCATATAGCAGCCGTTGACTGCCACAAAGGGTTCGCGGGCCACTGTGTTGCCGTCGGTGCGCAGCAGCTCTATCAGAAAATCCACGCCCTGGCGTGAGCCTGTGCTCACGGCCAGATGCGCGGTGGTGGGTTGTGCCGACTGTTTGTCGCTGTGATGCAGAATCTCGAGGGCCGAGGCCGACGGGTCGGACGAGCGCAAAAAGTAGCACTGCACGCCGCGGGCGGGGTCGCTGTAGAGTTCCGACGAACTCATGGCAAAGTAGCGCATGTACCAGTAGCGCAGCCGTTCGATGTCGTTGGCCTCGATGCCTATGTGTGAAAGTCTCATGCTTTGAGTTCGTTGATTATGGTGTTGAAGGCCTCGCCGAGTCCGTCCTTGTCCTTGCCGCCGGCCTGTGCGAAGCCGGGCTGACCGCCGCCACCGCCTTTGATGGCCTTGGCTGCCGAACGCACCAGTGCCGAGGCGTTCTTGCCCGAGTTCACTATATCGTCGGTGAGCATTACTGTAAGCAGGGGTTTGCCGGCCTGGTCAAAGGTAGCGCCCACAAAGGCGGTGGGCTGCTTGGCACGCTTGCGCACTTCGAAGGCTATGTTCTTAACCATCTCGGGCAGGCGCGGACCTTTGAGTTCCACCAGGGCTATATCGCCCAGATAAGCAGCCTGCTGCATCAGCTTGTCGGTCATATTGACCACACGCTCGGCAAAGTATTCCTCGGCCTGCTTGCGCAGGGTGGCGTTCTCCTCTATCGACTTGCGCAGAGCACCCAGCACGTCGGGGGCGTTGTTGAACATGGCGCCAATCTGGTAGAGGGTATCGGAAACACTGTCGATAAAGTCCTCGACCTTGCTGCCGGTGATGGCCTCGATGCGCCGTATACCTGCGGCAATTGAGCTTTCGGAGAGTATGCGTATCATGCCTATGTTTCCGGTGTTGGGCACATGGGTACCGCCGCAGAGTTCCACCGAGTCGCCGTAGCGTATCACACGCACTTCATCGCCGTATTTTTCGCCGAAGAGGGCCATGGCGCCCATCTCGCGGGCTTCGGCAATGGGTACACCGCGCCTTTCGTCGCAGGCCATGGCCTGACGCACACGCTTGTTGGCCAAATGCTCAACCTTGCGAATTTCTTCGGGAGTAAGTTTCTGGAAGTGGCTGAAGTCGAAGCGCAGCACATCGGGCGATACAAAGGAGCCTTTCTGCTCCACGTGTGTACCCAGCACTTCGCGCAGGGCCTGGTGCAGCAGGTGAGTAGCGCTGTGGTTGCGCGAGGTGGCCATGCGGGCTTCGGTGTCTATTGCCGCGCGGAAGTCGGCTGCGGGGTCAGCCGGCAGAGTGGTGCTCAGATGCACTCCTACTCCGTTTTCACGCTTGGTGTCGTATATGTCGATGCTCCGGCCGGTGGCTGTGTCGGTAAGGGTGCCGCGGTCGCCGGTCTGACCGCCCATCTCGGCGTAGAAGGGGGTGCGGTCGAGAATTATCTGATAAAATTCGCGGTTTTTCTGTTTTACCTTGCGGTAGCGGAGTATGCGGCATTCGGCCTTGGTAAAGTCATAGCCTACAAACTCCTGCTCGCCATCGCGCACAGTGACCCAGTCGGTGGCCTCCACGGCGGCAGCATTGCGGGCACGCGACTTCTGCGCTTCCATCTCACGGTCGAAGCCCTCGCGGTCGAGGGTCATGCTGTTCTCGCGCAGAATCAGGTCGGTGAGGTCAAGCGGGAAGCCGTAGGTATCGTAGAGTGTAAAGGCCTGCTTGCCGCTGATGCTGTCGCTGCCGGCCTTGCGTGCCTGGGCCATTGCGTCGTCGAGCAGGCGGATACCGTTCTCGAGCGTGCGCAGGAACGAGTCTTCCTCTTCCTTGATTACCCGCATGATGAGTTCGCGCTGGCCGGGCAGTTCGGGATAAGCCTCGCCCATCGAGTCGATGAGAGTGTCGACCAGGCGATACATGAATGCGTTTTTCTGCCCCAGGAAGGTGTAGGCATAGCGCACTGCGCGGCGCAGTATACGGCGTATCACATAGCCTGCCTTGGCGTTGCCTGGCAGCTGACTGTCGGCAATGGAGAATGCGATTGTACGCACATGGTCGGCCACCACACGCATGGCCACGTCGGCCTTGTGGTCCTTGCCGTATTCCATGCCCGAGAGATCGGCGATTTTGCCAATCAGCGGGGTGAACACGTCGGTGTCGTAGTTCGAAGTCTTGCCCTGCAGGGCCATGCACAGACGTTCGAAGCCCATGCCGGTGTCGATTACCTTGGCGGGCAGGGGCTCCAGCGAGCCGTCGGCCTTGCGGTTGTACTGCATGAACACCAGGTTCCAGATTTCGATTACCTGAGGATGGTCTTTGTTTACCATTTCGGCGCCGGATATGAGGTCGCGCTCGGCCTGCGGACGCAAGTCGATATGGATTTCGGAGCAGGGGCCACATGGACCGGTGTCACCCATCTCCCAGAAGTTGTCGTGCTTGTTGCCGTTGATTATGTGATCGGCGGGCAGATGGCGCTCCCATATAGCGGCAGCCTCGTCGTCGCGGCTCAGATCTTCATCGGGCGCGCCTTCGAACACTGTGGCGTACAGGCGCTCGGGGTCGAGCTTGAGCACGTCGACCAGGTATTCCCATGCCCAGTCAATGGCTTCTTGCTTGAAGTAGTCGCCGAACGACCAGTTGCCCAGCATTTCGAACATGGTGTGGTGGTATGTATCCATGCCCACTTCCTCGAGGTCGTTATGCTTGCCCGACACTCGCAGACACTTCTGCGAATCGGCTACGCGGGGGTACTTGGCCGCCTTATTGCCCAGAATAATATCCTTGAACTGGTTCATACCGGCGTTGGTGAACATAAGTGTGGGGTCGTCTTTGATGACCATAGGAGCGGAAGGCACAATGTGGTGTCCCTTTCCGGCAAAGAAAGTTTTAAACGATTCTCTGATTTCTTTTGCAGTGAGCATATTTTTGAAAATTTATCTTCATCTATTTAAATGCGCATGCGCGCAATTACATGCAAAGTTACAAAGTTTTTTGCGTATATGCAAATTTTACTTACACGCCGAGTCCGCGCCTCAGTCATGCACAGCCACGAAATGCCACGTCAAAGATTTTTTTTGAAAAAATCTTCATAAAATTTGTGTATTCAAAATAATCGTTTTAACTTTGCCAAGTGCATAGCCATTGCAGGCCGTGCACAGTGAAATGAACTTTAAAATCAAACAATAATTATCATTTCCTTATGAAAAAAGTTTACTCCGCATTGTTCGCCGCAGGCTTCAGCGCTTTCGCCTGCTCGGCTGCAAACCCCACTCCGGCATCTCCCGTACTGCCTCAGTTCAGCCTCGAGACTCTGAGCGCCGGAATCGGCAGCAACGTAACCGTAGCCAACAACTCTGCCAACGGCATGATGAAGGCTGCCGCAAACAACAATGCCCCCGCCACCCTCACAGGCCTCGACCTCTGCTTCAACTGGACCTACATTGCCCAGGATGGCCAGATGCCCATGTCGCAATCCCTTACACTCAGCCTTACCAAAACCGAAGACGGTGTACAGTCCTATTCCGCCACCGGCTTCCTCGCAGGCATGATGGTTGAGGAAGTAAAACTCCACCCCATGGAACTGCTGTACGAACCTGCTACCGGTACCCTCGTGATTCCCGCTGCCCAGACTATCGCAGAGTTTAAGGGCGACAAATTTACCATATGGAACTATCGCAAAGATGACGATCGACTGTATTCCGGAATAAACTTCTTCTTCGAATACAACAACGGTACATTCGAGTGGAAAAACCCCATAGACGTGACAAACGATGCCGGCCAGCTTGAACCATTTACCACAAAGAGCCTCGTAGTCGGAGCCCTCAAAAGCGATGGAGTTTCAGCTATGGTTCAGGCAACCAATCTTGAGTTCCGCGTTGCTCAGGGCCGTATGTCCTACACCGGCGACCTTATCGACAAAAACACCGGCTCGACTATACCTACCAATGTTGAAGGCCCCCTGTTTACTTCGGTCGAAAATGGTCAGCTCATAGTAGAAAACTTCGGCTCGCCAAACTTCGAGTGGCTTGTTCCTTTCACCGTCAACACTGCCAACCAGACTATAACCTGCGAAAACGTACAACTTTTCTCCGAAGGCGGTGTTCCCTACTACCTGTCGTCAGCCAAGGAACTCTTCAATGAATATGAAGACGAAGGCACCTACAAAGTTGTGGCTCCCTACACCGTAGCCGACGGCAAGACAACCGTGAATGTCGGTGAGTGGAACGCATTCGCATACGACGCCGCCACTAAGGAAGACGTAAACGCCTATGTAAAATTCTACAACACCAAGATGGTATTAAACTTCGACCTCAACGCTATGTTTGCCTCAGTAGGCAACATCGCAGTTGACGAAGCCGACGCCAACGCTCCCGTAGAATACTACAACCTTCAGGGCGTACGCGTTATGAACCCCGAAAACGGCCTCTACATTCGTCGTCAGGGCAAGAACGTTACCAAGGTTATCCTCTGATAACAATCCGGTAATCAGATACACCAAAAAGGCCGCACCAAGTTGGTGCGGCCTTTTTGTGTTTTGCCAAATGACGATTTTTTATTAACTTTGCACCATGTCACGCAAAACATTCTACCGATACAACCCGGCCACCGACGGATACGAACGTGTTTACCCGTCAGCCCGACAACGGCTCTGGAGCGTGCTGCGGCAGACAGTGATAGGCGTTGCAGCAGGTATTGGCGTGGCATTGGCGGCATATTATATCATAGATTTTCCGCGCGAAAAAAAACTGCGCGACGAAAATCAGCGTCTGCGGGCAAGCGTAGAACTGCTCGACCGTCGCAGCGACCGCGCCTTTGATGTGATGGAAGACATAATGGCACGCGACAATAACTTTTACCGAGTGATGCTTCAGGCCGACCCGTTGCCCCCGGGCCGACGTCTGGCAGGCCTCGAACGACAGCGCCTGTACCAAGAATACGACACCATGCCCGACTACAGCCTGGTCGGGGCCGTGACCGATAAGCTCGACCTGCTCGACCACATGATTTACGCACAAAGCAACTCGTTCGACGAACTGCGGCAACAGGCTGCAAGCCTGAAAGACCGTGCCGAACACGTGCCGGCCATACCGCCTGTATCGGCAAAACACCTCAAGCAGATGGCCTCGGGCTACGGTTACAGGCGCGACCCTGTGTACGGAACTTCGCGCTTCCACGAGGGTATGGACTTCGCGGCCGACATCGGCACCCCGGTGTACGCCACAGCCGACGGTGTGGTGGACTGGGCCGACTGGAAAAGCGCCTACGGAAATCTCATAGAGCTGCGCCACGGTTATAACTACACAACACGCTATGCACATCTGTCGAAAATCTTGGTAAAAAAAGGCCAGATGGTTAAACGCGGCGACCAGATAGGTCTGGTTGGAAACACCGGCAAAAGTACCGGACCACACCTGCACTACGAGGTTCGCCTGGCCGGACAGCCCCAGAATCCGGTAAACTATTACTTCTACGACCTCTCGCCGGAGGAATACGACGCCATGATACGCCGGGCCGAAAACGCAGGACATGTGATGGATTAGCCTCACAACCGCTTTATGGACGAACTGAACAAAAAATACTATAAAATCGGCGAGGTGGCCCGGATACTCGAACTGCCTCAAAGCACCCTGCGATTCTGGGAAAGCAAATTCAGCATCATAAGGCCGCGGCGCAACGACCGCGGCACACGCTTCTACACTCCCGGCGATATGGAGCGCCTGCGAATGGTAAAATATCTCGTACACGAAAAGGGGCTGAAAATCGAAGCCGCCGTCGAGCAGGTTAACCGCAACCGCAGCAACGTAAGCCGCCGATTCGAGGTTATTGAACGCCTCAGAACCATACGCGCCACGCTCACCGATATTCTCGACGCGCTCCGATAATGCGGTAGATTGGGCAACGGGGCTTAAAGTTTGTATAATGTTGCCCTCGCCGGGGCGTTTCTTTTGATAAATTGCTAAAAGGTACACCACCGATTTTTTACATTTGCTTTTAAACAGCCTCTAATTGCAAATACCGATAAAAAACACTAACTTTGCAGCCGGAAAGGCCAATACCGTTCCGGCTGTAAATTCATACACCTACCACACAATGGCACAGAAACCTTCAATACCCAAAGGCACGCGCGATTTCACTGCCGAGGAAATGGCGCGCCGCAACTACATCTTCGACACTATCCGCGATGTATTCCGCCTATACGGCTATCGCCAGATTGAAACCCCGGCAATGGAAAACCTATGCACCCTGATGGGCAAATACGGAGAAGAGGGCGACAAGCTCCTGTTCAAAGTACTCAACTCAGGCGACTTTCTGCGCGGAGTGAATCATCAGCTTATCGAAGCCGAAAATTGCCCGCGTCTGGCTGCACAGATTTGCGAGAAGGGTCTGCGCTACGACCTTACCGTGCCTTTCGCACGCTTTGTGGTACAGCACCGCAACGAACTGCAGTTCCCGTTCCGCCGCTTCCAGATTCAGCCTGTATGGCGTGCCGACCGACCACAGAAAGGTCGCTACCGTGAGTTCTACCAGTGCGATGCCGACGTGGTTGGCTCCGACTCGCTGCTCAACGAAGTGGAACTGCTGCAAATGATCGACGAGGTATTCGCCCGCCTGGGCATACGCATTGCCATAAAGCTCAACAATCGCAAGGTTCTGGCTGGAATCGCCGAGCTGATAGGAGAGCCCGACAAACTCATCGACATCACCGTTGCTATTGACAAAATCGACAAAATAGGCATCGACAAGGTTAACGACGAACTGGCCGAACACGGCCTCAAGCCCGAAGCCATTGCCGCGCTGCGCCCCATACTCGAAATAAGCGGTTCGCTGCAGGAGCGCCTCGCAACTTTGGCCGACCTGCTGGCCGGCAACGAAACCGGCAGCAAAGGCGTGGACGAGTTGCGCATAGTCTGCGACGCCGTAACAGCGCTGGGCCTTCGCGCCGAACTCGACCTCGACGTAAGCCTCGCTCGCGGCCTCAACTACTACACCGGAACTATTATTGAGGTGAAAGCCATCGACGTGGCCATCGGTTCCATTACCGGCGGCGGACGCTACGACAACCTCACCGGCATATTCGGCCTGCCAGGCGTGTCGGGTGTGGGAATTTCATTCGGCGCCGACCGTATCTACGACGTTCTCAACACCCTCGGGCTCTATCCCGAGTCAACCGCCGGGAGCACTAAGGTGATGTTTGCCAACTTTGGCACCGCCGAGGCTGCTGCTTCGCTACAGTTAGTTCAGAAACTGCGCGCTGCCGGAATACCCGCCGAACTATACCCCGACCAGGCCAAACTGAAAAAACAGTTCGGCTACGCCGACGCGCTGGCCATACCATATGTGGCCATTATAGGAGAAAGCGAACTGGCCGAAAAGCGCCTTACGCTCAAAAACATGGCTTCCGGCGAGCAGATGTCGGTGGCTTTCGACGACATTGTATCCACTCTAACCAACTGAAAATGAGCCTTAGAAAACTCCTCAGCTTATGTCTGATTGCCGCAGCATCCCTAACAGCCTACGCACGCATCGAACTGCCTGTGACTCAAGTAAACGGCCGGGCATGCTACTGCTACACTGTAGAGAAAAAACAGACCCTGTACAGCGTGGCCGACAAACTCGGCCTCACCCGCGACCAGATTGTTAAATACAATCCGGCGGCAGCCGACGGCATAAAGAACGGTCAGGTGCTGTACTTCCCCGTCAATGAATTTCCCAACCTGGGCGACTCCGACAAGACAGTGGCCCTGCAGACCGGCACTTACACCGTGAAAAAAGGCGACTCTTTCTATGGAATCTGCTATAAACTCGGTGTGACCAGCGACGCCCTGCTGGCCGCGAACCCGTCGATTGCGGCAGGTGTTAAGGTGGGGCAGGTACTGAAGGTGCCACCGCAGGCAATAGAAGAAACCGAGAAGCAGACTGAAGAACAGGCGACCGAAGAGCCGGCCAAAGACCCCGGCGAGCGCATGGTGTCGCTCACGCCGGTAATACCGGTAGTGGAAACAATAGAGCCCGGCGACTCGGTGGCTATCGAAAAAACCGCAAATATTGTGGTAATGTTGCCTTTTATGCTCAACCAATCCGAGCCGGACAAACACGCCCTGGTTGCTACCGACTTCTATAAAGGCATGCTCATAGCCGCCGACTCGCTAAGCAGTCGGCCGGGCCAAGTGAACATCTACACTTTCGATACCGAAGGCTCAACCGAGCGTGTGCGCAGCTTCTGCCAAACCGATACTTTCCGCAACGCCGCGATAGTCATTGGCCCCGACAACCTCACACAGCTCAATATAATAGGCTCGCATGCCGTGAGCGACGACCTGTACGTGTACAACGCTTTTGTAGTGCGCGACAGCAGCTACCTCTATAACCCGCGCATGCTACAGAGCTACATACCCAGCGACATAATGCTGGCCAAGGCTGCCAATGCTGTCAGGGACCTCTTTCCGGGCTCCACCCCGGTGGTGCTGCGACGCCACGGCGGACGCGACGACAAAGCAGACTTCATAAAGCGCCTCACAGCTCTGTACGCCGACTCAGACACACCCGTAACTACAATAGAATTTACTGACGCCCTTACAGCCGCCGACCTGAGCAAACTGCCCTCCGGCAAAAACTATGTGCTGATACCGACAAGCGGCTCGCTGGCCGAGTTCAACAAACTCTCGGGCGGTGTACTCGAGGCTCAGGAAGATGCTTTAGGCGGCTCGACATACGCCCTGTTCGGCTATCCCGACTGGACAAGCTTCCGAGGCCCCAACCGCGACATGCTGCACCGCCTGGGCGCCACCATCTATACCCGCTTCTACTACGACCCCTTCTCGCCCGAAGTAAAGCAGCTCGAAGCCCGCTACAACACCGACTTCGGCGGCACCATGGTCGACGCAGTACCCTCGCCCGCCCTGCTGGGCTTCGACACCGCATGGTTCCTAATCAACGATCTGCGCCGCGGAGGCAGCGAATATGTGCCCGAAAATACAGCATGGTACGGCGCACAGTCGAGCTTCCACTTTGTGAAGGCCGACGCCGCCAACCCCGAATCGGGCTACTATAACGACGAACTTTACATAATCCGTTTCTCGATAGATGGCATCCATACCGACCGCCTGCAGTAGGCTGCTGCTGTGCCTGACGCTGCTGTCGGCTTGCGCAGGCATCGCCTCGGCTGAAACCCACTACAAACCCCGAATATCGCTCGGCGGACGAGCCGGCGTGTCGATGTCACGCATATCGCTCTCGCCATCAGTGCGACAGAACTGGCTAATGGGCAGCGCCGGCTCGCTGACATTCCGCTATACCGAGGAGAAACTCTTCGGACTCATAGCCGAACTTGGATGGAGCCGGCGCGGCTGGAGCGAGAACTTCTCCGACCCCAACAGCAAAGTCAAGAATCCGCTGGAGTATAAACGCTCCCTTACCTACATAAGCCTGCCGGTAATGACACACGTGTACTTTGGTACCCGCCGCATGAAGTTCTTCTTCAACGCCGGCCCTGAAGTGAGCTACATGCTTACAAGCGGCATTACGAGCAATTTCGACTACCGCAACCCGACTTCGTCGGCGCACTGGCCCGATCGGGCACGCATGACCGAGCAGCTGACAATGGACATCAGCAACCGCTTCGACTACGGCATCACCGCCGGTCTGGGCGGCGAGTTCTACCTCAATCCGCGTCACTCGGTCAATATCGAGGCCCGCTTCTATTATGGCCTCGGCAATATATTCCCGGCCAAAGTCAGCGACACTTTCAGTGCATCACGCTGCATGAACCTCGAACTTACACTGGGCTATTGGTTCCGCCTTAAGTAACAAAACAAGCGGGTGTTTCATAACTATTAGCCGCGATGCAGCTAATAGTTATGAAACACCCGCAAATGTTATGTAGGCCGGAAATCAGCGCATGGCAAAGCAGCTGCCGCTGACTGCCTGCTGATAAGCATAGAGGCCTGCGTCGCTCAGCTCCACAGTCTTGTAGCTGCCGTCGGGCCGGGGCAGGCTCACGTGGGTGTCGTCGACAAAGGTGAAGATAGTGTGGCTCTCGCCGCCAACGTTGTAGCTCCAGCTGTTGTCGTCATCATTGAAGTCGAGGCGCACTATCGAGCCGTCGGTTTCCGAGGTGATGGTATAGCCCTTGCCGTCGCATTCAACCAGGTAACGGCCTTCCTGACCTTCGATTACCTTAGTGCCCTTGGCCACTGGGTTGCCACCGCTCCAGAACTCAATGGAATTGAGAACCAGCACGTCGGCCAGCGCCGAAACCTCGTAAACGGGCAGAACCCAGAATGCGAAGAATACCAGTTCGTTGACGAACTTGTTACCTACAGTCTTGTTCCAGGCCAGAAGCTTGTTGGTCAGCGAGAAGCTGCCTATACACGAGCTGAAGAGCATCGAGCCTCCCAAAAGGCACACGATTGCCACGCTTAAATAAGTTTTCTTCATATTGTTCAGAATTAATAAGGTGATTGAAAAATTTAATTGAATTATAGAGGAATTACGCGCTTGGCATGCTCGTAGAAGTTCATAATCTGCTTTACGTAGCTGACGGTTTCCGAACCGCGGGCATAGCCATAGCGTACCACATTGTCGTTATAATACTTTTTTTGCATCTTCATCAACAGTGCTTTAGCCACATTGTCGTCCCACACCCTGGGGTTCATGCCGTACTTCTCGGCCAGACGCATGGCGTCGAGCACATGGCCCAGACCACAATTGTAGGCCGCAAGCACAAACTTTATCCGCTCCTTGTCTTCGGGCACCTGCTTGCGCAATTGCCTGTCGAGGTCGGCCAGAAGCTGTGTGGCAACCTTCACACTGATATTTGGCGAGCCGAGGCTTTTGAGATTCTGGCCATATCCGCGACCGGTGCGCGGCATTATCTGCATAAGTCCGCGGGCACCCACCCATGAGCGGGCAGAGGCGTTGAAACGGCTCTCAACGTAGCCTTGTGCCGCCAGCAGACGCCAGTCCAGGCCAATGCCGGGAGCGTAGGTCTTGAACAACCGGTCGTAGTTCGATATATAGCCTTTAGCAAAGTTGAAAGCGACCTTGGGAAACGACTTGCTCTGCTCGAAATAGCGCTTCAGCAGTTCGGCATTAGCCTGCTTCTGCTCGTCGGTGGCGAACCACTCGTTGATTTCGCGGGCCAGCCGCTCGTTGCCTTTGCCAACGGCCCACGACTGGCGCTGCTCGTCGCTTAGGGGCATACTGATGTCCAGGTCGTGATAGTAAGTTTCGTTGAGCATGGCCACGTCACTGTCGACAACAGTCAGCGGCAGCTTGCCGTCCGACACCATCTCAATTAGGTCTTCGGTAATAAGAGTGTCGGCACTGATTTCGCGAATGTCGATTCCGCCGCCGAGTTCTTCGTTGAGGTTCTGCATACGCCTCAGATACTTGGAGGCGGCCTCCACATAGACTGTTTGCCCCACCAGTTGTGTCACGTCGGTAATCGGGGCGCGTCCCTCGCGCTTGCTCTGCACCAGCACCTGCCGGGTATAGTTCTCTGGGCCGCAAGCCTTTACCAGCTCCTTGTAGTGGGCCGTTATGGGCACTTCGTAGGCAATAAGGTCGGCCTTTCCGCTATCCACCATCTCAATGGCCCGTTTCAGCGACTTAACCGCAGTGAGTTTCATGGCCAGCCCCCTGGCCTGGCAGAAGTCGCGGGCCAGAGTATAGTCGTAGCCCAGCGAGTCGCCTCGATAGATAAAAAACGATGTAGGCCCGTACAGAGTCACCACCCGGAGGGTATCGTCGGCTGTCGGCGCGCTTTTCCGGCCGACAGGGCCCGACGACCTTCCGCCGCTACAGCCAGTCAGGACCGCTGCAGCAGCTATAATAGAGAGAGAGAGGAGAATGAGTCTGTTAAGTTTCACAGTCTATCGGATTTGTACGGAACGGCGACTGAGCTGCCCCGCAGGATTCAATACTCGAAGGTACCCTTCTCCGAGATGATGGTGAGGTGATTGGCCGGTGCATCCTCGACACGACCTACCACTCGCGCGTCGATACCGAACGAAGCTGCGATATCAATCACGCGGGCAGCGTGTTCCGGACGAAGATAAATCTCCATACGGTGGCCCATGTTGAACACCTTGTACATCTCCGCCCAGTCGGTGCCCGATTCTCGCTGTATCAGGTCGAACAGAGGCGGCACGGGGAACAGGTTGTCTTTTATAACATGTTTATTCTGCACGAAGTTCATTACCTTGGTCTGGGCACCGCCTGAGCAATGTACCATGCCGTGGATTTCGGGCCGCATCTCGTCGAGCAGCTTCTTTATTACCGGGGCGTAAGTACGTGTTGGCGAAAGCACCAGTTTGCCGGCGTCGAGGTCCACACCCTCCACAGAGTCGGTGAGGCTGCGGCTGCCGCTGTATACCAGTTCGGAGGGCACTGCGGCGTCGAATGTTTCGGGATAACGCTCGGCCAGATATTTGCTGAACACGTCGTGGCGGGCCGAAGTCAGACCATTGCTGCCCATGCCGCCGTTATAGCAGTCCTCGTATGTGGCCTGACCGTATGAGGCAAGACCCACTATAACATCGCCTGCCTGAATATTGCCGTTGTCAATCACATCTGCCCGACGCATGCGGCAGGTAACGGTGCTGTCGACGATTATGGTGCGGACCAGGTCGCCTACATCAGCGGTTTCGCCGCCGGTGCTTATGGCGTTGACACCCTGGCGGCGCAGTTCGGCCAGCAGCTCTTCGGTGCCGTTGATAATAGCCGAGATTACCTCGCCCGGAATCAGCTGCTTGTTACGGCCTATGGTCGACGATACCAGTATGTTGTCGGTGGCTCCGACACAGAGCAGGTCGTCGATGTTCATAATCAGGGCATCCTGGGCAATGCCTTTCCATACGCTGAGGTCGCCGGTTTCGCGCCAGTAGGCGTATGCCAGCGACGATTTGGTGCCGGCTCCGTCGGCGTGCATTATATTGCAATACTCGGGGTCGCCGCCCAACAGGTCGGGGATGATTTTGCAGAATGCTGTGGGATACAGGCCCTTGTCGACATTCTTGATTGCTGCGTGTACATCTTCTTTGGATGCCGACACGCCTCTGAGATCGTAGCGTTTTGAATTCATATCGTGATTGGTTCTGGATTCATGTTATCATTTGCCGAATTTCAGTCCGGCTATCTTATATGTGTTGCCAACGAGCCAAACCAGGTCGCCGGAGCGGAATACCAGGTCGGGCTGCGAGTCGATGTACTCGCCCTCGCGCTGCACGGCCACCACAATGGCGTCATAGCTGGCACGCAGCGAGCTGCTGCGCGGAGTGGCTCCCACCAGCGGCGAACTGTCGGAGAGCAACACGCTTGTGAGCTTGACTTCGGAGTCGGACTCTCCCTCGGGCAAGGGCATCTCCACCTCGGGCAGCATGCTCTGCAGCTGCTCGTCGGTGCCGATTACACCTATCACATCGCCGGGATAAAGGCGCTGATGGGCGCCCGGAATGGCTATGAGTCTGGGACCGCGCTGTATGCTCACCACGTTCACCCCGAAGCGATGGCGCAGATTGCTGTCGGCCAGACGCTGTCCGGCGAATGTACAGCCGCTGCCCACTGTCATGTAGGCCTGGTGCAGGTCGCTCACCACCTGGTTGTTGCGTCCACTGCGGCGGAGTTCGCGCTCGTTGAGATTGTCGATAAACTTACTTTCCATCCGGGTCATCTGACTTCGCAGACGCTTGCTGAAATACAAAGCGGCCAGCAGCATGCAGGCGGCAGCCACATATATGCCGGCCCAGGCTGAATACACGCGGCTTATAACCTGGATTACAAACACAAAGGCTATAATCCAGCGGAATACCATTATTACGGTGCGGGGGATCTTGGCTCCGGGTGTGCTGATTATATCGCCGGACGATGGCGGCGATACCAGCGCCAGCAGGAAGGGCGCCATGAATATTATGGTCACGGTAGCCGTAAGCAGGTTGCTCCAGGCCGGGGTGATGCTGTGCAGCCACGGCGACAGATAGTCGCGTCCGGCCAGCATTATGGCTATGAGTATTATCGAGTAGATTATTGTTGTAGCTGCATAGCGCTTTATCACCTTGCCCCACTTGTGGCCGGAAGCTGCGTCCTTGGAGGCCTCGTTCTGATAGCGGTTAATCAGGAAGCTCAGGCGCTCGGGCAGATGCCGCTCTATGCTGTTGTACACCGGCACCGCCATCTTTATAAAGTACGGAGTGGTAAAGGTGGTAATGACCGACACCGCCACCACTATGGGGTAAAGTGTGGGCACCAGCACTCCCAGGCTCATGCCCAGGGTAGCTATGATGAAGGCGAACTCGCCTATCTGCGTAAGCGAGAAGCCCGACTGTATGGCCACTTTCAAAGTCTGGCCGGTGACAAGCATGCCGAAGGTGCCGAACAATATCATGCCGGCGATTACCACTGCCGAGAGTATAACTATAGGCAGCCAGTACTCAACCAGTATGGCCGGCTGCACCATCATGCCCACGGATATGAAGAATACCGCCCCGAAAAGGTCTTTTACCGGTGTAACCACATGCTCTATACGCTCGGCATAACTGGTACCGGCCAGTATCGAGCCCATGACAAAGGCCCCGAGTGCCAGCGAGAAGCCGCAGTACACCGAGAACACCGCCATGCCCAGGCAAAGACCCATGCTGATTACAAGCAGTGTTTCGCTGTTGAGAAAACGGCGGAAGGCGTTGAACATGCTCGGAAGCACATACACACCAACAAGAAACCACATAACCAGAAAGAACACCAGCTTGCCTACGCTCAGCAGCAGCTGCGTGCCCTCGACACTGTTGTTGATGGCTATCGACGACAATATCACCATCATAACCACTGCAAACAGGTCTTCCACTATAAGCACGGCCAGCACCATCGAGGCAAACTTCTGCTGACGCAGGCCAAGATCGGTGAATGCCTTGATTATTATGGTTGTGGATGACATGGACAGCATTCCGCCCAGAAACAGACTGTTGATGGTGTTGAAGCCCAGAAGGTGCCCTATGGCAAAACCGGCGCACATCATGCCGGCCACTATTATCATGGCCGTGACCACGGCACTGCCTCCGCTGTTGAGCAATTTCTTGAAGCTGAACTCAAGTCCGAGGCTGAACAGAAGCACCACAATGCCTATCTCGGCCCAGAAGTCGATGTTCGCTTCGGTGGTGACCGACGGCAGATATTCAAAGTGGGGGCTGGCCAAAAAGCCGGCCACAATGTAGCCAAGCACCACCGGTTGCCGAATCCATTTGAACAGCACCGTTACAAACGCGCCCAACAACAATATGAACGCAAGGTCCTTGATTAGTCCTTCTATCTCCAATTTTAGCAGTATCTATTTTTTAAGTGTTAAATACTCAGCTGGTTGGCAAGGGTAATTGCCTGAGTGGGATGTTCGCGGCTGAGTTCGTCGAACAGCTTTATATAGTCGATGCTCGCATGAGCCAGAATTACAAGGTTGAGCGACGTGGTGTTGGTTTCGTAGTTGTACTCCACATAAAAGTTGCTCAGATGTATGCGGTGGTTCTTCAGCACCTTGCGGTATCCGCTGATATCGCGCAATATTGTTGCAATGCGCATGCGGATGATGCGCGACTCGCTTCCGGCGCTCATGCGGTGTTCAATACTTTCGAGCTGTACCAGTATGAACAGAATCAACATGGTGGCTACCACCGACAGCCAGTACAGCCCCACCCCCACGGCCATGCCTATGGTCGCCACCATCCAGATGCCGGCGGCGGTGGTAAGGCCGCGTACCGAACCTTTCATCTGTATTATAGCGCCTGCACCGAGAAAGCCAATACCTGTGACTACCTGGGCGGCAATACGGCCCGGGTCGCCGTTTTTAAGGCCCATATACTCCTGAGGCACATATATACTCAACAGCATGGCCAGGGTGGCACCCATGGCTATGAGCGAGAATGTGCGCACGCCGGCGCTCTGCCCCTTGCGTTTGCGCTCAAAGCCCACAACGGCACCGAGTACCATGCTGAGCAGCAGTTTGTATATGCTGCCCACCGTGGTCACCTCTATGCCGTTGACGGCCTGATATATGTTCTGCCAGAAGTCCAATTTTGTTATTTGGTGTTTAATATTTTATTTGAGATTTACCGTAGTCTTGCCCACACGGTAGCCGTCGGTAAACACTTCTACGGTATATGCGCCGCCGCTGAGTGTATTGTTGGCACAGTCGTAATATATGGTCACCGGCACATCGTCGCCGCCATATTCGATGGTGCGCTTGGCCGTGTAAGGCACTGAGCCGCCTTCGAAACTGAAGTTGCCTGAGCCACCCAAAAGGTCGGCGCTGGGAGTGGTTATGCGGATATAGAAGGTCTTCTCACCCACCGAAGCCGATACATTTTTCAGCACGGTGAAGTTTACGGCAAACTGTTTGGCCTTCTTTACATTCTTTTCGGTTTTGCCCTTTTTATTGAGAGGCTGCAGGCCAAGACCGTTGACATTGAGCTTGGAGGCGCGTTCCATATCCTGGCTGAGCTGACGGTTGCGCTCGGCAGTCGATGACACCTGCGACTGTAGCTGCTGGTTCTGGTCCTTTATCTGCGCGTTTTCTTCGCGCAGAGCCTGGTTTTCCTTGTTCAGGCGGTCGATTTCCTCCACGTAGTGCTTGAGCAGAGCGCGCAGAGTGTCAATTTCGCTTTTGAGTTTGGCGATTTCGGCAGCCGACTTGTTTTTGGTATCCTTGAGTTCGCGCTGCAGGCGTTCCACCTCCATACGCGCTGTATTGTATTTCTCTTCAAGAGCAAGTTTGAGCGAGTCGTTGGTAATCTGCATACGCTGCGACTCGAATTCATCGAATTCACGGTTAAGGCTTTCGTACTCAAATTGCAGAGCCTGCTGCTCGAGGGCGAGTTCGGCCTCTTCTTTGGCTTTCAGTGCCTCTTCGGCCTGGCGCCTGGAGTCGGCCGACGTTTTCAATAACAGCCACAGGCCGACTACCACAACCACAATAGCCACACCTGTCAGCACCCAAAAGAGCGATGTCTGGGTAAAGGGCTGCTTGGGGTTCTCCTGCTGCTGTTGCATCTTCGGAGTTTCATCTGCCGCTTCGCGGCGGTAGGGAGTATTGTCCATCTGTAATGAATTTGAATTTACGTGATAGAATTTTGACAATGCAAATTTACTAATTATTTATGAGTGGGCAAAGGCGGGCATCGGGCTAAATTTTACTTTTTTTTGTAATATTTTCTCCTGAAAAGCCATTATAACAAAAAAAAGAATTAAATTTGCAGTCTAAACAACTACACAAGAACCCGTAATAATTATCTAACTAATTAAATTTAAGAACAATGGCTTACGTAATTACTGACCGCTGCGTAGCTTGCGGTACCTGCCTTCCCGTTTGCCCCGTTGAAGCTATCTCCGAGGGTGAAATCTACCACATCGATCCCGATACCTGCATCGAATGCGGCAGCTGTGCCGAAGTTTGCCCCAGCGGCGCTATCGAGCCCGGCGAATAATTCGCGGACTATAACAAAAACAAAAAAACTGGAATGTCGTTCAGACTTTCCAGTTTTTTTATTTCCTATAGTGTAAAGCGCCGCAGACCTATCAGGCTTTTGCCGTACCATATTTCGTAGCGGTAATGGCCCGGCGACCACTGCCGGTCGGGATAGCCGAAGCCGCTGAGGTTGAATTCGTGGCCGGCTCCGCTCTCTACCGGACGCTCGGCTGCAAACGACCATTCGCCACCACCCATCACGCCTTCCGGTCCCACAATCCGCACCCTGAAGGTTTTCATGCCGGTCGTGAGCCCGTAGTAACTTATCCGGGCCTGCAGAAAACTCAGAGTCGACAGTTTAAGCGGCGCACTGAAATTGCCCAGCGGCTTGCCGTAGCGGTTCATATTGCGGAATTCGATGCCGCTTACCAGCAAAGGAGTCACTGCCGAGGCCTGCGCACTGATTTCAGTCAGGTTTTTCTCAGCCTCTAAGCGGCTGCGGTTTATTGTTTCGAGTTCTTTTTGCAATTTCTCTATCAGCAGCTCTTTGCTTTTGAGCATGCCGGCATCGGTTCCGGCCTTTACACGGGCTTCGCGGAGTTCGGCTACCAGCGAGTCTTTTTCCTCGGTCTGGCGCATGAACACGTAAGTTCCGATACCTCCGGCAAGCAACAGCAGCAGTATCACCAGCCAGTAACCCCACACGGGACGCCGACGCACCGGCGCCTTCTGATTGGAGGCAGTCACCGAACGCCCGAAGGCGTCGGTGAGCTGCCCGTCGGAACCGATGCGGCCATATTTGGTCACCGTTCCGTCGGGGTTAGTGGCGTATATCACGCCTTCGTGCGAGATACTGAACTTCATTACATTTCGACAGCTTCAATCTCAGATTCCGCAACTTCGGCGCTGGGCTTCACGTTGGGTTCTTCAAGTCCGAGTCCCTTCTTGCGGTCTACCACCTTGAGCACGAGGCCAAGTACAAGGGCAGCCACGCCAAGGCAGGCAAGCATTACCAGCGGAGCGGTGTAGTTGTAGCTCACCGAGGCCACCTCTTCGGTCATGGTACCGTCGGCCAGTGCCTGTGCTATCTGAGGGTTGCTGCTGTCGAGTACCTTGCCGATAAGCATGGGGAAGAGCCACAGGCCTATGTTCTGAATCCAGAATATCAGGGCGTAGGCCGAACCGATAATCTTGGCGTCGACAAGCTTGGGCACGCTGGGCCACAGCGAGGCAGGTACAAGCGAGAACGAGGCTCCAAGAACCAGAATGGTCAGATAGGCCAGCACAACGCCGCCAACGGGCGAGCCCTTGAACATGGGCAGGATGAAAGCAAATGTAAGGTGGCAGGCAATAAGCAACAGCGCGCCAAGCACAAGCATTGAGGCTGCCTTGCCCTTATAGTCGACAAACTTGCCCAGAATAGGTGTAATACCGACTGCCAACAGCGGGAATACGGCAAAGATGGCCGAGGCGCTCTGGCGCATGTAGCCCATCCAGCAGTAAGTGATGAGGGCGCCTATGGCAAGCAGCAGACAAACTACACGCACTATCTTGTTGGAAGCAAAATTGCTGGCGAAAGAGCAGGCGGCAACTACTATCATGATTACGTACTGCCATAAAGTAACGGCATCACTGGCCCAGAACGAACCGGCCGGAACATCGGTGAAGGCCAGATTGCACTGCAGCATGTTCACGGCATATTTCTGGAAGGGGAAAATTGCCGAGTAGTACAGCACGCACAGCAAAGCTACGAGCCAAAAGCCCATGCTGCTGAGAATCTTGCCAAGGTCGCTGATACGGAAGGGGTCGTCCTTTTCTTCCTCGGCCTGGGTCTGAATGTCGAGTTTGCGGTCCATGAAGAAGTAAACTATGAACATAATCAGGGCAATCATCAGCAGTACAACGCCGAAGGCTACCGAGCGCGACACGCTGATATCGCCGCCGAGTTCGGCAAACATGGGCGAGAATATCATACATGTAGCCACACCCAGGCGGGCAAGTGCCATCTCCGAACCCATGGCAAGTGCCATCTCACGGCCCTTGAACCACTTGACGATACCGCGGCTTACGGTAATTCCGGCCATCTCCACACCGCAGCCGAATATCATAAAGCCTACCGCCGAGAACTTGGCCGAAGCGGGCATGCCTTTATAGAAGGGCGATATGCCGAGTTCGTCAAATATAGGTATGTAGTTGAGATGCCCGGTGAACCACACGTCGAGGCTGCTGCCCAGAAAGGCGTCGGTGAGAGCGTACCAGTTGATTACCGCGCCGACAAGCATAACGGCGCCAGACAGTATTGCGGTGAACCGCACTCCCATCTTGTCGAGTATGATACCGGCGAATATCAGAAAGAATATAAACACGTTCAGGAAGGTCTCTGAGCCCTGCATGGTGCCGAAGGCTGTGGAGTCCCAGCCGCGTGTACTCTGCAGCAGGTCCTTGATTGGCGACAGTATATCCATGAAGATATACGAACAGAACATGGCGAATGCCAACAGACCAAGCGCGGTCCATCTCGCCCAGGCATGCTCGTTCAGAGCCACCGGAGCGCTTTTCGGGGTTGTTTTTACTTGTTCCATTGATTGGTATTTATAGTTGTTATTGATTATCAGCGGACAGTTTTCTGCTGTATTGTGAGTGCAAATTTAATGAAAATAGCTAACTTTGAAAACTTTTTATATAAAGTTTACCCAAATGAAAGAAAATAAACCTGTCATAGAGCCGCCTCAGGCCGGTTTTACTCCGTTCTGGGAGCAGCCGTTCACTTTCGACCGTGTGATACGCATGCTGATTGTTCTGATTCTTTTTTTCGGAGCAATCATGCTGGTCAATGCGCTGCGCTCGGTGTTGCTGCCCTTTCTGGTGGCATGGCTTATAGCGTACATTCTCGAACCTTTCGTGCAGTATAACCGCAGATTGCTGGGCGTTCGCAACAGGTTGCTGCCTATTTTTGTCACGCTGTTCGAGGCTCTGCTGATTTTTATGGCGGCTTGCGTAGTTTTTGTGCCGTCGATTATCAACGAAATGCACCAGGTGGCCGAAATGGTGCGCCACTATGCAAGCTCCGGTACTCATGTGAGTTTTATTCCGCAGGAAGTACACGATTTTCTGCGCGACAATATCGACTTCAAAGAGATTTCCGACAGCCTCACGCGCCAGGACATACGCTCTATCCTGAACATGGCTTCCGGGTTCATATCCGGCGGTCTGAGCGTAGTAATAAGCATGTTCAACTGGTTTATAGTGGTGCTGTACGTGGTGTTTATAATGATTGATTATGAGAAGCTTATTATAGGTTTCCGCCACATGGTGCCCCCCAAGTACCGTAGTACGGCCACAAGCATAGGCAACGACGTAAAGAACTCCATGAACCACTATTTCCGCGGACAGGCTCTGGTGGCGCTGTGCGTTGGATTACTGTTCTGTGTGGGATTCTCTATCATAGGCATGCCGCTGGCGGTAGTGCTTGGCCTATTCATAGGCTTGCTGAACATGGTGCCGTATCTGCAGCTGATTTCGCTGGTGCCGACTACTCTGCTCTGTCTGGTGGTATCGGTCGACAATAACATTGATTTCTGGACAGTATGGTGGCAGTGCATGATTGTGTATATAGTTGTGCAATGTATACAGGACTTTTTTCTTACACCCCGCATCATGGGAAAGGCCATGGGGCTAAATCCGGCCATCATACTGCTGTCGCTCTCTGTGTGGGGCAGCCTGCTGGGTTTCATCGGTCTTATCATCGCCCTGCCGCTCACCACTCTGCTGCTGGCCTACTACCACCGGTACATCATAAACCGCAACGATGGCGAGAGCCCCGGCGAAAAAATTGCCGATGCCCGCGCCATCGATGATGCTGCTGCCGAATAGCAGTAACGGCAGATATTGGTTTACTGCAGGAATTCCAGTCCGGCCACTTCAGTGGAGTTCTCGCCAAGCATGCCGTTGCACTGCAGCACACCTGTCACTACCTTTATAAAGTCGATACGGTCGAGTTCCACTGCGCGGCCCTCGGCGTCGACTGCCGACGAAATATCAAGTCCCGATTCATTGCTGTTGTTGGGATAGCTGTCGGCATATCCCTTGACGTTAAACAGCCGGTAAGTGCCTGTGGGCTCATCGAGCACGCCATTGTCGGGCAAGCGGCGCCCTCGGAAGGTCTGAGAGCCCTGTCCTACCCACTCGGCAAAGAAACTCTGCAGATGATATGCGCTTACTCGGTTGATATATCCCTCGCTGCCGTCGGCTGCTGTCCAGCGTATATATGTGGCATCTGTGGCATCAAGCGCCGGACGGTGATAAGTAACCTCATAATCGGCAATGCTCTGCTCATAGCCCTCGCCGCGGAGCTCGTACCAGCAGTCGTCGGGCTCGCCGTTGCCGTTGTCGTCGCGCATCACATACACTATGCCCGGCTCGCTGCTGCCGAATCGCCTGCCATCGCTGTCGCTGCCCGAGAAGTAGGCGTTGCCGCGGATACGGAAGTCAGCGCCGTCGTTATTAGGCAGTGGCAGATTCAGCCGCATTGTTATGCTGCCGCCCCATGCGCCCAGGCTCACCACGTCGCCACGATGCAGCATGGCATCGGCCTTGGCGGCCATGGTTGCAGCATCGTCGTCAGGTTTATATTCGGGCAACTCGTTTACAAATTGCCCTGGAGCCGGCAGGTATTCGATTACCTGGAAGTCATAGGCTGAGGAGTCGGGAGCCGGAGCCGGCTCGTTGTCATCGCCGCAGGCGGCAAAAGCAAGCGCGGCAAGCATGGCGGCGCTAAGGTTCAGTTTATTCATGCTAAATCACAGATAAGTGTTGCCGAAGTGGCATCTTTTACTCTTACATTCACAAGGTCGCCAACGCGATAGCCGCCTCGCGGAAGTACACAGGTCTTGTTCTGCGAAGTGCGGCCCACAAACTGCTCGGTACTGCGCTTCGACACTCCCTCTACAAGCACTTCGAATTCCTTGCCTATATCGCGGCGGTTCGACTCGGCGCTGAGCTTGTTCTGCAAGTCAATCATACGGTTAAGGCGCTCTATTTTCACTTCGTCCGGAATGTTGTCGGGCATGGTGCGGGCGGCCAGAGTGCCGGGGCGCTCGGAGTACTTGAACATGAACGAGCTGTCGAAGCCAACCTCACGCATCAGCCCGAGTGTCTGCTCGAAGTCCTCCTCACTTTCGTTGTGGAAGCCGGTAAATAGGTCGGTACTTATGCCGCAGTCTGGTATCATGCGGCGTATTGCGGCAATGCGGCCAAGATACCACTCGCGGGTATACTTGCGGTTCATTGCCTTTAGCACGGCATTGCTGCCGCTCTGCACCGGCAGATGTATGTGGCGGCAGATATTGGCATGCGAAGCTATGGTGGCTATGGTATCGTCCGACATATCCTTGGGGTGCGACGTGGTGAAGCGAACCCGCATATCGGGAGCCGACTCGGCCACCAGTGCCAGAAGCGCCGGGAAATCAATCTCACTGCCGTCGGCGGCGGTATAGCGGTATGAATTTACATTCTGGCCCAGCAGCGTCACCTCGCGATACCCCTTGTCACGCAGGTCGGCCACCTCGCGCAGAATACTGTCAGCCGGACGCGAGCGCTCACGGCCACGGGTATAGGGAACTATACAATACGAACAGAAATTATTGCATCCGCGCATAATGCTTACAAAACCGCTTACCTTGCCGGGGCCTATGCGCGTGGGTACAACTTCACGATATGTTTCAGTTGTCGACAACTCCACATTAATGGCCTTCTTGCCTGCCTCGGCGGCCGCAAACAGAGCAGGCAAGTCGAGGTAAGCATCAGGGCCGGCCACCACATCCACACCATGCTCGTCGAGCAAAGTGTCGCGCACACGCTCAGCCATGCAGCCGATTACACCTATAATCAGGCGACGGCGCGCACCCTTGCGGCGCAGCGAGCCAAGATATTGCAGACGGCTCACAATCTTCTGCTCCGCATTATCACGTATCGAGCATGTGTTGAGTAATATGGCATCGGCCTGCGCGATGTCCTCGCTGAGCTCATAGCCGGCCATGCCGAGCACAGCGGCCACTACTTCCGAATCGGCCACATTCATCTGGCAGCCGTAAGTTTCTATATATAGTTTCTTCATCATTTTCGAGATACAGGAGCGAGAAAAAACACAAAAGATTTTGCTTTGTGCAGTTTATTCCGTACATTTGTGCAAAATTACAGAAAATTTCAGAAACAAGCAGACAGTGGACGAAAAAGATTTAATAGAAACGCTGACCACAATCGGCATTTTTGCCATTTCCGTCGCTATCGGACTCATAAGCGAGCACCGAAAGAAACGGAAAAACGCCCCTGCCGCACCAAAAACAAAACAGCGCAAGGCCGCGGCAAACACCGCCACTCCTCAACAGGGCCGAAAAGCCACCTCCACGGCGTACACTCAGCAAACCGTGGCCCACAGCTACGAAACCTCAGCACCTAAGGCAAAGAAACCGCATAAAACAAAAACTTACAGCTTCACCCCCGACCAAGAAGGCGGATGCTCGCTCGAGCACGACCACTTCGCTACCGTCAATAACGTAAGCATCCGGGAGCAAGCCGACGACGACGAACGCCGCCGGATACTACGCACCCTAATTGTAGGCGAAGTCCTTGCCACCCCAAGATTCAAAAACTGAAACCTTAAACTATAAACAAATCATCACTCTCTGACAGTTTAGCTATGGCATTCAATTACATCACAGCTGCCGAAGCAGCCGAAATGATTCATGATGGCATGACTCTCGGCCTCTCGGGCTTCACCGCCCCCGGCACACCAAAAGCCATCTCTGTAGAACTTGCTAAAAAAGCCGAACGCGAACACGAGGCCGGCCGACCCTTCAAGGTAAACATATTTACCGGTGCGTCGACTTCCGACAATGTCGACGGCGTTCTCTCGCGCGCAAATGCTATCAACATGCGTGCGCCCTATCAGAACGTACCCGACCTGCGTAAACGCATCAACGCCCACGACTGCCACTACAACGACCGCCACCTCTCGGAAATGGCGCAGGAAATGCGCTACGGCTTCTACGGCGACATCGACTTCGCCATAATCGAAGCTGCCGACATCAACGACAAAGGCGAAATAATACTCGGCACCGGTGTAGGCAACATTCCCACCTACGCCCACATGGCCAAAAAAATATTCATCGAGCTCAACGAAGAACTGCCTTCGGCACTCCACGGCATGCACGACGTAATCTTGCTCCAGGACCCCCCTCGCCGTCCCGCAATTCCTATCTACGCAGCAAACGACCGCATCGGCTCTCCCGTGCTCAAGGTCGACCCCAATAAAGTTGTAGGCATCGTACGCACCAAATCCCTCGACGGTGTAAAAGCATTCACTGCTCCCGACGAAGTATCAAAGCAGATTGGCGCAAACGTTGTACGCTTCCTCGTTGGCGAATACACCGCCGGACGCCTGCCCAAAGAATTCCTGCCCCTCCAGTCGGGCGTAGGCAACGTGGCAAACGCCGTACTCTACGACCTCGGCGAAAGCACTGAGCTCCCCAACTTTGTAATGTACACCGAAGTTATTCAGGACGCCGTACTCGAACTTATGCGCAAAGGCAAATGTACATTCGCATCGACCTGCTCAATGACATTCTCCGACGAAACCGAGCGCAAACTCTTCCCTGACCTCGACTTCTTCCGCGACAAAATACTCATGCGTCCGGCCGAACTCTCCAACAACCCCGAGGTAATACGCCGACTCGGCGTCATAGCCATGAACACAGCCCTCGAAGCCGATATATTCGGTGCCGTAAACTCTACCCACGTACTCGGCACACGCATGATGAACGGCATCGGAGGTTCCGGCGACTTTACCCGCAACGCATACCTGTCGATTTTCAGCTGCCCTTCAGTATCGAAAGGCGGTCTGATAAGCAACATCGTGCCCATGGTAGCCCACGTAGACCACAGCGAGCACTCAGTCGACGTAATCGTCACCGACCAGGGCATCGCTGACCTCCGTCGCAAAGACCCCGTAGAACGCGCTTACGAAATCATTAACAACTGCGCGCACCCCATGTATCGTCCACTCCTGCTCGACTACCTCAAGCTCGGCAAAGGCGGACAGACACCCCACGTGCTCAACGCAGCCTTCGCATTCCACAACGCCTTCAACGCCTCCGGCGACATGCGTAACGCCGACTTCTCGCTATACGTATAAACAACCTCATATCCCATACAAAGGCTGCGCAACACTTTCGGTGTCGCGCAGCCTTTTTCTATACCATTGTTAGAATCAAACACCGCTGGGATGCCATACAGCAGGCCAACGATGAAATGGAGGAGGAAGCAAAGCTCAACGGAGAGGACCATATCATAGCGGCGACATTTTACGAGCATTACGATGAGATCGTTTTTCGTTAATGGTGCATCGTTTATAGATACACGGCAAAAGTACGGTGAAACGCTCACCGGGTAAAAGACAGCAAAGCCGACTCCTGAATGGTTCTATCGTTTGACAATAGCATCGAAATTTTCAAGCGCCCAGCTGATAAGATTGACAAGTAAGGGCATAAGACTTTTACCGAGGTCGGTCAGTGAGTACTCAACGCGAGGAGGAATCTCAGCATATAGTTTACGTGATATCAGACCATTGGCTTCAAGACCTTTTAGTGTTTCGGTCAGAACCTTGGGTGATATATCAGGAATAGCCTTGCCGATTTCATTGAAACGTGTGGTTTCATTTTCAGAAAGGACGCACAGAACAAGCATCGCCCATTTGCTGGAAAAACGGGCGATTATGTTTCTAACGGGGCATGATGAAATACTGGTGTATTTTTTTAAATTTTCTTTCAGCGGTAATGCGTTCATTTTCAAAAATGGTTACCTAAATGTAAGTGGATTACGTTTTTGTAACGTCTTGTTTAGTTAAAAAATTGCCACTAACTTTGCACTATCAAAATAATAGCGGCTTACCGCTGCAAAGTTAGTCATAAATTTAAAAACCTAAAAACTATGAACGAGATTAAAACTCTCAACTCTGGCGAAAAATACGCCCATGCCTCGGTCGGTCAGCTTCACGAATTCGAGGGCAAGCAGTTCGTCAAGGATTCCACTGGCGCAACCTCGTGTGAAATTTCATTTGGCTCACTCCCCAATGGTGAGGCAGTTCCTTTCTTCCACTCACACAAGGAAAACGAGGAAAACTACATCATTCTCTCAGGAGCCGGAAAGTTTCAGGTTGACGGTGATGTGTTTGATGTTGCCGAAGGCTCCGTAATCCGCGTATCAACCAAATGCGACCGCAACCTCAAATGCACATCGGAAGTCCCGATGACCTATGTCTGCATTCAGGCCAAAGAGGGAAGACTCGGTGGCTACACCATGACCGATGCAGAAATCACCGAGAGAGAGAATCTGCTCTGAGGATAAGCCTCTAAATACGCGGCAAAAGTATGGTGAAACGTTCACCGTACAAAATACAGCAAAGGCGACTACCATTTTGGGAGTCGCCTTTGCTGTGGGTCGGATCGTTCAAAAATACTGTTCGTGGATATTGATGCTGCTGATGTAATCGAGGCAGTTGCTGAATTTTCCGATAACGAGTATCATTGCGAATGTGCGGGAGAACGTGAAGATGTTTGCATACAGGCACCGCGATTCATCGGTGAAGTGGACGAAGGCTGTACGATGAGGTTCTAAACTCTTACAACTACTGAGCCTCAAACGCAACTACGGAATCATTTAACGCCAAGATCAAACTATTCCGCACCAAGCTCCGAGGAGTTGCAGACAAGAAATTCATCCTGTTCCGAATTGCCAATCTGTATGCTTATCCCCATTGATTGGGTCAGTAGAAAAACCGTGGGGAAATAAATTTTTCACAACCAAAGATTATTGCGAACTTTGTGTCATGGGAAATGACTACTTACAGATGTTGGCGCAGATAGTTTTGCCCTCTCAGATACTTGAT
>ERZ777305.373-NODE-373-length-74282-cov-8.509747_pt1 | contig 74282 bp, 58 predicted proteins | sample MGYA00374965_ERZ777305 | MGnify/ENA primary metagenome ERZ777305 (study PRJEB29328, sample SAMD00013331) | mouse gut metagenome | study: EMG produced TPA metagenomics assembly of the Metagenome analysis of fecal microbiota from mouse which was promoted...
ATTAAAAATCAACAATATAACCGACAAAATTCATTTTTTGTCATCTACTAAAAAATTTGCGTATAAAAACCGACAACCGATGATAGAATATATAACCGGCAAACTGGCCGCCATCACTCCGGCCACCGCGGTGATAGAAACCGCCGGCGGAGTAGCCTACCTGCTCAACATCACCCTTCCCGTCTACACCGCCCTCAACGGCCAACCCCAAGCACGCCTCTACGTGCATGAGGCCATACGCGACGACGCTTGGGTGCTCTTCGGCTTCCTCGACGAGCGCGAGCGCGAGCTCTTCCGCGCCCTCGTAGGCGTGTCGGGCGTGGGCGCCATGACAGCCCGGGTAATCCTCTCATCCATCCCCGCTCCCGAATTGGAGACAGTGATAGCCTCCGGCGACCATGCCCGCCTCAAAAACGTGAAAGGCATAGGCGTAAAGACCGCCCAGCGCATAATCGTCGACCTCAAAGACAAAATAAAGCCCACCGATGCCGACGGCATCCTGCCCTTGCAGCCCGAGATACGCAACACCCGTTTCGACGACGCCCTCGACGCCCTCGTGGCCCTCGGCTTCCCCCGCCCCGCCAGCCAGAAAGTCCTCAAAAAACTCTTCGAAGCCGACCCCGCCATCAAAGTCGAAACCGCCATCAAGCAAGCCTTCTCGATGCTCTGACCGCGCTTAAACGTTATTTTTTATTTGCTAAATTCCGACCCATTCATTAAATTTGTTTCAAACAATAAAAACATAGTAATGGACAATCGCTCAAAAACAATAATTACGTTTATCCGCGACACAATCCGGAAATCCGACCCTACGGCTGTTATCATGCTATACGGGTCAAGAGCCCGAGGTGATTTCCACGACGGTTCCGACTGGGATGTTTTGGTGATTGTCGACACTGAGAAAGTCACAGAAAAACAATTCGAAGAAATGAATTACAATCTCTGGGTTGCCGGACTCGACCAATTCAACGAACAAATAAACGTGACAATACGCACACGAACCTATTGGGAGGATACACGTCCGAACATGTTCAAGATAAATGTAAAAAACGACGCATTAATATTATGAGTAGTAGAATTATTGATTGACAAAATTCGAGGGCTTATGGGTCTAGCCGTAATTACGGTGCATTGCGTCTCCGTTAGGAGACAAATATTGTAGCGCAGGGCGACAGCCCTGGGGGGCGTGGATGTTATTTATTATGGTGTTGGAGCGGAGCCTGCCGGAGCGTTCGATAACGCCAACCGTGGTGCAGAACGCTACGCTGCCGCTCGCTCCAATGCCAAGATGGACCAACCTCAACATACCCTGACAGATTGAATCCCAAACGCCTTAGTGTTCCCCTCTAAATTTTATCACCGCCATAATTATTACCGCGGTGACAAAGTTGCAAATTATATTTTTATTATCCAAATAATAAAATACTCCCGGACACAGACACACAATAAACACGCGGGGGTGTACGTTATTATTGGTGCCGGCTTATTTGCGGCGTCTTGAAAATTGAATATCCAGAGGAAACAAAATATCGGACATAGAAATAGATGGTCGACGGCGGCTTTGTTGCTTGTGCCGGCGATTGTCGCGCTGTTGCCTCTGTTTGTCGCCGCGCAATATTATAATCCGACAATCACGCCTCCCCCTCCCGCCGCATATCCTCCCGCCACACCGACGGCCCCGGGCGATTCTGTCGCTCTCCCCTTCCCTGTGGGCGAGACTGTGCCGCGCGGATATGAGCAATTGCTCGAGGATGAATTGGCCTACGACCTTTCCACCCCCTCGAACATAAAGACCACGGCGGAATACGACCCCGCCACGGGATATTATATTGTACGCACGCGCGTGGGCGATTTCGACATCGCCACCCCGTTTATGCTCTCGCAAAGCCAGTACAACGACTGGCAGCTGCGCCGCTCGCTCCAGCAGTACTACAAGGAGCGCAACATGGCCCTTATGGAGAAAAAGGAGAAGGAGCCGTTCAATATCCTCGACATGAATTTCGCCCTCGGCCCTCTGGAAAAGATTTTCGGCCCCGGCGGCGTGCAACTCCGCACACAGGGCTCGGTGCAGGTGTCGACAGGCATAAAGAGCAACAAGACCGACAACCCGTCGCTGTCGCTGTCGTCGCGCCGAAAGACGTATTTCGACTTCGACCAGAAGATTCAGGCCACGGTGAACGCTTCGGTGGGCAACCGCCTGAAATTCAACATGACCTACAACACCGACGCTACGTTCGACTTCGATTCCAAGAACCTGAAACTGGCCTATGAGGGCGAGGAGGACGACATCGTGAAGTCAATCGAGGCCGGCAATGTGTCGATGACCACCGGCTCGTCGCTCATCCGCGGCTCCACGGCTCTGTTCGGTATCAAGGCCAAACTGCAATTTGGCAAACTTACAACCACGGTGCTTGTCTCGCAGCAAAATTCAGAATCGAAGACCGTAAGCTCGAAAGGCGGCGCGCAAACCACCAAATTCACCGTCAATGCTGACGAGTACGACCAAAACCGCCACTATTTCCTGGCACACTTCTTCCGCGACAACTACGACCGCTTTGCCTCGCGCCTGCCATACGTGTCGTCGGGCGTAAACATCACGCGCATCGAGGTGTGGGTTACGAACAAGAGCGGTAAATTTGAGCAGGCCCGTAACCTTGTGTCGTTCATGGACTTGGGCGAGGCTTCGGTGCTCGCCAACTCATATTGGACGCCCAACCCGGCTCTGCCCAACCCGGCAAACGCATCAAACAACCTCCTCTCGGTAATAAAGACCGACTATCCCGACGCCCGCGACATCAACCGTGTCACGCAGGTGCTCGAGCCTCTCTCGGCTTTCGGCATCGAAGGCGGCAAGGACTATGAAAAGGTCGAGTCGGCCCGCCTGCTCTCGTCCAACGAATACACGCTCAACTCCACGCTCGGATACATTTCGGTGAAGAGCGCGCTCAATTCCGACGAGGTGCTCGCCGTGGCTTTCGAATACACCTACAACGGCCAGGTCTACCAGGTGGGCGAGTTTTCGTCCGACATCACCACCACCGACCAAGCCCTGTTCGTGAAGATGCTCAAATCCACCACCCTGTCGCCCAAACTGCCGACATGGGACCTGATGATGAAGAACGTCTACAACCTCGGCGGCTACCAGATACAGAAACAGAATTTTCGTCTCAACATCAAATACCTGAGCGACACCACGGGCACACAAATCAACTATCTGCCCATCCCCGGCCTCAACGATAAGTCGATTTTGCAAGTGATGAACCTCGACCGCCTCGACTCCAACCAGGAGTCGAACCCCGACGGCTTCTTCGACTTTGTCGACGGCTACACGATAATTCCCTCGACGGGCAAGGTCATTTTCCCCGTCGTGGAGCCTTTCGGCGAGCATCTTGCCGCAAAAATCGGCAATCCGGCCATAGCGCAGCAATATGTCTATCAAGAACTTTACGACTCCACGCTCATCGTGGCGCGCCAGTTTGCCGACAAGAACAAATTCATCCTTTCGGGCGAATACCAGGCCTCGTCCGGCTCGCAGATTCGACTCAACGCCATGAATGTGCCCCGCGGGTCGGTAATAGTCACCGCCGGCGGAGTCACCCTCACGGAAAATTCCGACTATACCGTCGACTACTCGATGGGTATCGTCACCATTACCAACCAGTCGATTATCGACTCGGGGCAGAACATCTCGGTCACGCTCGAAAACCAGTCGCTCTTTTCCATGCAGCGAAAGACCCTGCTCGGCCTCGACATGCAATATAAATTCTCAAAGAACCTCAACATCGGGGCAACCCTGCTCCATTTCTCCGAAAAGGCTCTTACCGAGAAGGTTAACATCGGCGAGGAGACTGTAAACAACTCCATGCTCGGGTTCAACCTCGCATGGAACCAGGAATTTATGTGGCTCACCAACCTGCTCAACAAGATTCCCACCGTCAACGCCACGGCTCCCTCAAAAATCAGTCTCACGGCCGAATATGCCCAACTGCTTCCCCACGCCCAGAAATCGGGCTCGAACAAAGGCTCGTCGTATGTCGACGACTTCGAAGCCACACAGACGGGCATCGACCTGCGCTCGCCCTATTCATGGTTCCTGGCCTCCACGCCTTACGACCCCGGCAAAGACGCCCTTTTCCCCGAGGCCGCGCTCAGCAACGACGTGGCCTACGGCAAGAACCGCGCCCTGCTCAACTGGTACTACATCGACCGCCTTTTCACCATGCGCAACTCGTCGATGGCGCCGGGATATATAAAGAGCGACCTCGACCAACTCTCCAACCCATATGTCCGTGAGGTTAAATCGCGCGAAATCTTCCCCGGACGCGAAATCACCTACGGCGAATCGTCGACAATACAGACACTCAACCTCTCCTTCTACCCCACCGAACGCGGGCCCTACAACCTCGATGCCGAGAACATCGACGACACCGGCGCGCTGCTCACCCCCGAAAAGCGTTGGGGCGGCATAATGCGAAAGATGGACAATACCAACTTCGAGCAGTCAAACATCGAATACGTCCAGTTCTGGATGATGAACCCCTTCCTCGACCCCGAAAACCCCAACGAGGAAGGCGGCGACCTGTATCTCAATTTCGGCGAACTCTCCGAGGACATCCTCAAAGACGGCCTGAAAAGCTACGAGAACGGCATTCCCGTCGACGGCAACGACCAGTATCTCACCGAGACAAACTGGGGACGCGTGTCGAAACAAAACTCGCTCACCTACTCTTTCGACAACGCCACCGGAGCGCGCCTGCGCCAGGACGTAGGTCTCGACGGACTCCCCAACGACGACGAATTCACATTCCACTCCTATCAAGACTACCTCGACCGCCTGCGCCGGAAACTCTCGTCCGCCACCATCGAGCAGATGCAGCAGGACGCTTTCTCCCCATTCAACGACCCGGCCGGCGACAACTACCACTTCTACCGAGGCTACGACTACGACGACCAGCGCCTTGGCGTGCTCGCGCGCTACAAACGCTACAACGGCGTGGAAGGCAACTCCCTGTCGCCCGACGATGTAGCCGAGCCCCTTTACCAAAGCGCCCGCTCTGTCCCCGACGTCGAGGATATAAACCAGGACAACACCCTCAACGAATACGAACGCTACTTCCAGTACCGCGTGTCGATTCGCCCCGAGGACCTTGTCGTGGGCAAGAACTACATTACCGACAAGCAGACATCTGTCGTGCGCCTGCGCAACGGCAAGGACGGCATAGCCGAATGGTTCCAGTTCAAGATACCCCTCCACGACTATGAAAAGGTCGTAGGCTCCATCAACGACTTCTCCACCATACGCTTCGCCCGCATGTTCATGACAGGGTTCAAGAAAGTGACACACCTGCGCTTCGCCACCCTCGAGCTTGTCCGCGGCGAATGGCGCCCCTACGACTTCAACCTCAACAACCGCGGCGACGCCCCGGCCGAAGGCCAGCTCGACATCTCTGTCGTTAACATCGAGGAAAACTCGCGCCGCGAGCCGGTGAACTACGTTCTCCCCCCGGGCGTGACCCGCATCTCCGACCCCGGACAGGCGCAAATCGTGCAGCTCAACGAGCAGTCGATGTCGCTCAAAGTCACCGGCCTCCAGCCCGGCGACGGACGCGGCGTGTACAAAAACACCATGCTCGACCTGCGCAACTACAAACGCCTGCAAATGTGGGTCCACGCCGAGCGGCTCATCGACGACGTGACCAATCTCCAAAACGGGCAACTCTCCATCTTCGTGCGCCTTGGCTCCGACGTGAAGGCCAACTACTACGAATACGAGATACCCCTCGAACTCACTCCTCATAAGACCGACTATTCCGACTCGCCCACCGACCGCTACATCGTATGGCCCGAATCGAACCGCCTCGACTTCAACCTCCAGTCGCTCGTCGACCTCAAAACCGAACGCAACCGCGCCAAACGCAACGAGGAAGCCGGCGTGGGATTCGGCACCATCTACACCGGACGCGACCCCGCCAACGACCGCAACCGCATGGCCGTGCTCGGCAATCCGTCGCTCTCCGACGTGCGCGTAATCCTCATCGGCGTCCGCAACAACGCTTCCACCGTAAAAGCAGGCACCGTATGGGTCAACGAACTCAAAGTAACCGACTTCAACGAAGCCGGCGGCTGGGCGGCAAAGGCCAACATGAACCTGGCCATGTCCGACATTGCCACTCTCAACGTGGGCGCGCACATAGAGACGGCCGGATTCGGCTCCGTCGACCAGTCGCTCAACGAACGCCGCCTCGACGACTACGAGCAATACAACGTGGCCATCCAGACCGACCTCGGCCGCTTCCTCCCCGAGAAAGTGAAACTCCGCGCCCCCGTCTACTATTCAGTATCCAAAGAAAAGACATCGCCCAAATACAACCCCCTCGACCAGGATGTGCTGCTCAAAGACGCCCTCGACGCGGCAGCCGACAAGCAAGAACGCGACTCCATCACCGACTACGCCGTGGAGCGCACCACCATTCAGAATTTCTCGCTGTCAGGCCTCAAATTCGACATCAAGAGCAAAAACCCTATGCCCTGGGACCCCGCCAACTTCACCATCAACTTCTCGTTCTCGAAACAGACGAAGATGGACCCCACCACCGAATACGAATACACCAACGACTATCGCGGCTCGTTCCAATACTCCTACACCCCCTTCATCAAACCGCTCAAACCCTTCGGCTGGATTAAATCGAAGAATAAGAACCTGAAATTTTTCAAGGACTGGGATATACAGTGGCTTCCAAACAACATATCGTTCCTCACCACCATGTCGCGCTACTACTACGAGGAACAGACACGCTCCGAAACCGACGTAATGTTCCAGCTGCCCGTGTCGGTATCCAAAAATTTCCTCTGGGACCGCCAGCTGGCCGTGACGTGGAACCTGACCAAGTCGCTCAACCTCTCGTTCTCGTCCAACACCTCTGCCCGAATCGAGGAAACTATGGGCGCAGTGAATAAAAAACTCTTCCCCGACAAATACGAGCAGTGGAAAGACACCGTATGGTCGTCGATTCTCTCGATGGGCACACCCTGGGCCTACAACCAGACGTTCACCGGCTCTTACAAGGCTCCGTTCAACAAGATTCCCGTGCTCGACTTCATCACGGCCAACGCATCATACAACGCCACCTACCGCTGGGACCGCGGCGCCACCATCGACGGCGTGAAACTCGGCAACTCCATATCCAACCAAGCTTCATGGAACCTCGACGGACGCCTCAATTTCGAGTCGCTCTACAACAAGATTCCATTTGTGAAAGATGTGCACAAACGCTTCGGCGCATCGGCATCGCGTCGCGGCTCGTCGAAAGTGACACGCAAGCCCCGCAAGTTCGACCGCACCTTCGCCCTCAAGCCCGACACGTCTATCGTAATCAAGCACAACCTCCGCACCAAGAAGGTGAAAGTCACGGCCAAAACCGTCGAAGACAAGCCATTCCCGGTGAAGACGCGCGTAATCGACGCAAACTCAATCGAGGTAATAACCCGCGGCGACCAAGACATCAAATTCTCAATTCTCGAATTGCTCAAAGACGAGAAGCCGCTGTGGCGCGACATTGCCGAATATGCCACACGCGTGCTCATGTCGCCGCGCAACATATCCGTAAAATACCGCACCACCAGCCAGCTGTCGCTCCCGCTCTTCAACCCCGAAATCGGCAACATCTTCGGCCAGTCGAAATCATACGGCCCCATGGCCCCCGGCCTGGCATTCGCCTTTGGCTTCGAAGGCGGCGAGAACTACGTGAACAAGGCCCTCCAACGCGGCTGGCTCATCACCGACGACGGACAGACATCGCCGGCGCTCACCACACGCACCAACGAACTCAACATCGAGGCCACCCTCGAGCCCTTTAAAGGATTCAAAGTGCAGCTCACCATGAACCGCACCGACAACCGCTCGCGCTCGATGCAGTTCATGTATGCCGACATGCCCACATCGCTCTCCGGCTCGTTCACCATGACCCACTGCGCCCTGCTCACAGCCCTTGGCTCATCCAACCCCGACGACGGATACTACTCCGCGCCTTTCGACCAAATGCTTGCCAACATCCCCGTGGTGCGCGCCCGCGTCGAAGGCCAATACGCCGGTTCGCGCTATCCCGACACCGGATTCCTCAAAGGCTCGCCCCATGCCGGCCAGGTGTTCGACCCCGCGGTCGGCGGCGTAAGCGAGACATCGTCCGACGTGCTCATCCCGGCCTTCGTCGCAGCATATACCAAACGCGACGCACGCAAAATCTGGCTCAACCCGTTCCCGTCGTTCTCGTCGGTGCTTCCCAACTGGCGCATCACCTACGACGGCCTTGTCAACCTCGGCGGCATGAAAAAAATCTTCAAGTCGTTCTCCCTCAGCCATGCCTACAACTGCACCTATGCCGTAGGCTCATACTCCTCATTCCTCAACTGGATTTCCGACGGCGGACAGATGACCGGCTTCACCCTCGACGAAATCACAGGCCAGCCCATACCCTCGTCGCCGTTCAACATCTCGTCGGTAGCCATAACCGAACGTTTCGCACCCCTTATCGGCGTGAACGCCACCATGCAAAACAACCTGCAATTCAACGCCGAATACCGCGACCAGCGCACGCTCACCCTCAACTCCTCGGCCGGACAAGTCGTGGAAGCCACATCGCGCGGCATCACCGTAGGCGCCGGATACAAAATCGTGGGCTTCAACACATTCCTCAAAATGAAAGGCTCGCAGCAAGGCGTATCCAACGACCTCACGCTCAACGCCGACTTCTCGATACAGCACAACCAGGCCCTCATCCGCCGCATCGAAGGCAACTACACCCAGCCCACATCTGGCACACGCACGCTCGGCATCAACTTCAACGCCTCCTACGTCCTGTCGAAGCGCATCACCGTGGCCGCCTACTTCGAGCACCAGGTCAACACCCCCTTGGTCACCACCTCTTCCTACCCCACCACCAACACCGCCTACGGCCTCACCTTCAACCTCTCCCTCTCCCGATAGCCCCCGTGCCCGCGCAGCCCTTGTACCCGCGCTTTCAAGCGCGCGGTAAATAATAAAATAATCAAAAATCCATGAACACACGCCAAGAAGCCGAGCAGAAAGGAATCCCTCTTGCCGAGACAAAACAAAACATGCTTCGCCGCTGCATGAGGCACGATTATTCACGCCGGGGTACCTATCTCATCACTATTGTTGTGGCAAACCGGCAGCCCCTTCTTGGAAATCTCATATGCGACGACAATCCTCGGATTATCCTTTCCACGTTGGGGAAACACATCTTCGACGAAGAAATAAAAAAGATTCACCAACACTACCCGGCTATCGAAATGTGGAAAACATGTATCATGCCCGATCATATCCATATGATTCTGCGCATCAACGGCACATTGCCCGACAACGCGCACTTAGGGGTTGTGATACGAGGATTCAAAGCCGGATGCACAAAGGCTTACCGGGCATTAACCGGAAATGACGGCAGCCTGTTTGAAGAAGGCTACAACGACAGAATCCTAACCGAAGACGGCCAACTCGACCGGTGGAAAAAATATATTTCCGACAATCCTCGTCGCCTTGCGCTTAAACGCCGAAATCCCGATCTTTTCAAAGTAAGGTATAAAACTCGGATTCTAAACCGGGATTGCGATGTCACCGGCAACATATTCCTTATGGATATTCCCGACAAAATGGCAGTTATCGTCCATCGCTCCGACAGTGATAAAGATTTTGCCATTAAAACAGAGCAATGGCTGGATTGCGGCGCACGAGGCGGAGTGCTTGTAAGCGCAGCAATTTCTCCTCGTGAAAAAATTGTCCTCCGCGAGGCAATGAATCGTAAATATCCAATCATTATTTTGCGGGAAAACGGTTTTCCGCCTCTATACAAGCCATCGGGAGAAGCTTTCGACGCCTGTGCCCGAGGCTTGCTTCTGCAAATCAGCCCCTGGCCGTATCACTCGGCGCGCAAGCCAATCACACGCGCCCAATGCCTTTTCCTAAATCAAATGGCCGAGGAGATAGCCGAGGGCGGAGAGCCACGGCGATGAATCGCCGGGCACGGTGGCGCTCTTGTGCCCGCGCTTTCAAGCGCGGGGAGAGCCGGAGGGCGGGGCGCTCACGTAGCGGCTGTAATAGGTCATGATCAGAGAGGTGACGGGCAGGGCTATTATCATGCCGATTATGCCCAAGAGGCTTCCCCACACCGACAGGGCCAAAAGAATCACTGCCGGGTTCAAGCCCATCTCGCGGCCCATGACGTGAGGCGTTATCACATAGTCGCACACGCACTGGCTCACGACATAGACAAGCGCGCAATTGCCGAGCATAGGCAGGAATTCCGCTCCGCCGCCCAGCGAGTAGACAAGGCAGATGGCCGTGACGGGTATTATCGTCACATACTGAAAATAAGGTATCATGTAAAGCACTCCCACAAGCAGGCCCATCGGGATAGCAAGCGGCAATCCCACTATGGAAAAACCCGTGCAGTAGAGCACCACGGCGCAAAGGGCCACTACGCCTTGTCCGCGGAAATAGCTGTTCATGCTGTGCGACACATCTGAAAACACGGTGATGAACCTCTCTCTATATTTATAAGGAGCTATCTGTTTGAACCCGCGCGCTATCTGCGGATAGTCGATAAGGATAAAAAGCACATATATTATTGTAAGCAGCCACGAGAGCACGCCCAGCAGCACATCGAGCGACTCCTCAATTATCGACGAGCCGCCGTCGATTATCGCCATCAGACGGTCGCCGGAGAGGTACGAATGAAGGGCGTCGGGGTTGAAATATTTGTTGATGAAATCCACCACCCAGCGGTAGAGCGGAGGCATCTGCGTCTTGCCGGAGCTAACATCATGGAGAATCTTGCCCAGCTCGTTTAGCTCGTTTACCACCGAAGGCAGAAAGAGATACACCACAAGCCCTATCGCCACTACAATTTCAAGCAGCGTCATCACCGACGGCAATGTGCGCCCTTTCAACCGGGTGACACGGCGGTTGAACTCCACCACCGGCTGCAAAAGATAGGCAATGAAGCAAGCCACAAAAAACGGCAGGAGCACACGGCTGAGATAACGCACGAGCAATATCAGCAGCACTCCCGCCGCAACGCCTATTATAAGATGCATTATTCGGTCCGATGTCCAGTAACCTGTTTTTCCAGTCGCCATTTTTAAGTTTTTTTATAAATATTAACAACCGCACAGGTCTTATGGTTCGCAAAAAGGCGCGTGCCTCGCGGCACACGCCTTTCTGTGGATGTCGATATTTTCACATCCAATTTTATCCGGTAGAAAAAACAGATAAAGGTGTTTATTTCAATGTGAAGCGGGCCGTAGACACTTCCGCGCTGTTGGGGCCGACCATAAGGTCGAAATCGCCGGGCTCGTTCACGAAATCGAGATTGAAATTATAGAATTTGAGCATCTCGGGAGTGACGGTGAATGTCACGTCGCGGCTCTCGCCAGGGGCGACGGTGATGCGTTCAAAACCTTTGAGTTCCTTAACCGGACGCGACACCGAACCTACGAGGTCGCGGATATAGAGCTGCACGGTCTCGGTGCCTTCGCGGCTGCCCGTGTTCTTCACGGTAACGGTTGCGGTGAGCGAGCCGTCGCCGGTGAGCGTGTTGGCCGAGAGGCGCACGGGGCTGTAATCGAAGGTGGTGTAACCGAGTCCGTAGCCGAAGGGGTAAAGCGGCGTGTTGGGCACGTCGAGATAGTTGGAGCGGAATTTTACAAAACCTTTGGCATCGGCAGAGAGCGGACGGCCGGTGTTGAGGTGGTTGTAATAGATGGGCACCTGACCGATCGAGCGGGGCATGGTGGCCGTAAGGCGTCCCGAGGGATTCACGTCGCCGAACACAACGTCGGCTATGGCGTCGGCAGCCTCAGAGCCGCCGAACCATACGTTGAGGATGGCGGGCACGTTCTCTGCTTCCCACGACATCACGGTGGGGCGGCCCGAGAAGTTGAGCATCACCACGGGCTTGCCGGTGGCGAGAAGGGACTCCATAAGGCGGCGCTGGGTAGCGGGAAGCTCGAGCTCGGTACGGCTCGAAGATTCGCCGGAATATTCGCTCGACTCGCCCATGGCGGCTACGATCACGTCGGCATCGGCCACTGTGGCCAGTGCCTCGGCAAGAAGTTCTTCCTCGCTGCGGGGGTCGCGCATCTCGCGGCCAAACATCGTGGCGTTGGCTTCGAGCACGGGATCCGATTCAAGATTGGAGCCTTTGGCATATACCACCTCGGCCTTGTTGCCTACGGCGTCTTTAAGTCCTTCGTAAAGCGATTTGTAGCGGTCGAAGTCGGCGGCCACGCTCCATGTGCCGGGCATGTTGGCGCGAGTGTTGCCAAGCGGACCGACAACGGCGATTTTGCCTTGCTTTTTCAAGGGCAGGATGTTGCCTTCGTTTTTGAGAAGCACAAAAGTCTCGGCAGCGATGCGACGGGCTTCGGCGCGGTTTTCGGGAGTGTAAAGCTCGGTGGCCTCACGCTTGGGGTCGGCATACTTGTAAGGATTGTCGAAAAGGCCAAGACGATATTTTGCCTCGAGGATGCGGCGCACGGCCTGATCGATGTCGGCTTGCGACACCTTGCCTTCGGCAAGCGATTTGCCGAGTGTGCCGAGGAAACCGTCGGCCACCATATCCATGTCCGTACCGGCTTTCAGGGCCAGGGCCGACACATCCTGAAGGTCGCCCATGCCATGGTCGATCATTTCGGCGATAGCGGTATAGTCGGTCACTACAAAACCGTCGAAGCCCCATTTGTCGCGGAGCAGCTCGGTGAGCAACCAGTGATTGCCTGTGGCAGGGATACCGTCGACGGTGTTGAACGATGTCATCACCGAACCGGCTCCGGCCTCAACGGCAGCCTTGTAGGGAGCGAAATATTCGTTGAACATGCGGCCGCGCGACATATCCACGGTGTTGTAGTCGCGGCCGGCCTCGGGAGCGCCATAGAGTGCGAAGTGCTTGACGCAAACCATGATTTCGTCGTCGGCTGTCAAGTCGCCCTGGTAGCCTTTCACCATAGCCTTTGCTATCTCAGAACCCAGATAGGGGTCTTCGCCGTTGCCTTCCGACATGCGGCCCCAACGCGGGTCGCGGCTTATGTCGACCATCGGGCTGAAAGTCCACGCGATACCGGAAGCCGATGCTTCCTTGGCGGCTATGCGGGCCGATTTCTCGATAGCGTCCATGTCCCAGGAGCAGGAAAGGGCCAAAGGAATGGGGAATACGGTCTGATAGCCGTGTATCACGTCCATGCCGAAAATCAAGGGGATGCCGAGGCGGCTTTCCTCAACGGCCACACGCTGGAGGTCGCGGATTTTGGCCGCGCCTTTTATGTTGAACACACCGCCGACCTGGCCTTTGGCCACACGCTCGCCGATATTCGAGTTTTTGGCCTCTCCGGTCACGATGTCGTCGGAGGCGGGCAAGTTGAGCTGGCCCAGCTTTTCCTCAAGGGTCATCTTGCCCATGAGGTCGTCGATAAAGGCGTTCATCTTGGCCTCGTCAACGGCGGCATTGGCGCTTATCGCTCCTAAGGCAAGAGCGCCTGCCGCAAAAATAGATTTAAGTTTCATATGATGTTAGTTGGGGAGTTTAGAAGTTGGGGAGTTGGGAAGTTTGGGAGTTGGGAAGTTTTTAGGAATCATAGGCTGCCTATGAGTCCTAAGAAGCCTATTGGTCGTTTGTAGCAGTGCTTGTTATGCCGAGTTTTTTCAGGCCTTCCTGCACCTCGGGAGCGCCCATAAACAGACGCCAGAGCAGACCCGAGCGGTGGTTCTCGATCATCGGGGCGATAGTGAGCTGGTCGATGGCGAGATAGCGCGGGAGCGTCCACTTGTCCTGCTCGGAGAATGCGTCGTAGAATCCGTATTTGCCGCGAATCCAAGAACCCATCTCATAGAAATGCTTGGCTGCGCGGAGCGATTCCTCGGGAGTGTAAGGCATCGACGACAAGGCGGCGGTGGGAGTAATCACGCCCACATCATCGCCGGGGCGGTGTGCCATGTATCCGCGAGTGGAGTAGCTTGCGGTGAGGCCCCAGCAATCTTCGCCATAGCCTTTGAAGCCCTTGGGATTGGCCTTGCAATAATTGTAGTTTATAAGGGCATGGTTGCGGTTGAGCTGCCAGTAGTCGGCATATTTGTCTTTAAGTCCGCGGGGGTCGAGACCTATCCATGAGTAATGTGCCCAGAAAAGCGGACCGCCCATCTCCTCTGCTCCGTTGTGTTTCAACACGAGGGGATAGCCGTAGGCCTGTTTGTCGGAAACGATGCCGCCGGAGCGGTTCCAGCCCTTGTGCCATGCTTCGGGGTTGATGGGGTGTGTGGGCGATGCCGCGCCAAGGATGTAGGTGATAAGGCACTCGTTGTAGCCTTCGAGGGGGAAGTTCATCTCCCAGGCATAGTCGGGCGACCAGTGCCAGTAGAGCACGTCCTTGCCGTTCTGATACCAGTCATATTCCATCTCGCGCCAGAGCTTGTCGATGTCGGCGGCCACGCCTTTCTCTGTGTCGTTGCCGTCTTTGAGATACTCACGGGCGATGAGCAGGCCCGACATCAGGAATGAGCTTTCCACAAGGTCGCCGCCGTTGTCTTTCTGTCCGAAGGGCTTTGTCTTGCCGGTGTTGCCGTCGATCCAGTGGCTCCACACACCGTGATAGCGGTCGGCCGAGCCGAGGAAATCGACAATCTTGCGCAGACGCGCCGTGCCTTCCTCTCGGGTGATGAAGCCGCGGTCCATGGCGGCCACTATGCCGGCGATGCCGAAGCCGGAGCCGCCGGTTGTAACGATATTCTTGTCGTTTTCAGGATAATCTCCGTCGAGGTGGATGCGCTCGGGGGCAAGGCCGGAGTTTGGCTCGCCGCCGTCCCAGATATAGTCGAATGTTGATTTTTGGAGATAATCGAGAAATTCATCCTCGGAGTTGAAATCCGACGGATATGTTGTGTTCTCTACCACAGGCTTGTCGGTGTTGTTGTCGCCGCCGGTGGTTTCATGGCCACCAGAGCACGCTCCGAACAGCATTGTGCCGGCAATCGCGGCAAAATTCATGGTGATTTGTTTTACTCGCATAGTTATATAACGGTTGAAGGTTTTGATTTATTGTTTTGTCTGCATAGTCACGCGGGGCGATTTTCCGCCCTCGCCTATCGCCTCGATGGCATAGTAATAGTCGGTGTCGCGGTCGAGGCCCCGCATGTCGTAGAAGTTTTCGCCAATCACGGTTATAGCGTTGTAGAGTTTATCGGGAGCCGTGCCGTAATATATATTGTAGCCATACGCGCCTTCCGAAGGCTTCCAGGTGAACATCACGTCGCGCCGGTCGTCTTTCGACCGCACCGCGCGCGCTTTCTTCGGGGCGGCGGGAGCCATGGCCTCGGGGTCGAAACCGAATACGCGCAGGCCCGAGAGGGCAAAGCTGCCGGCGGGCATGTGCACGTTTTCAAGGCGCAGATAGCGGGCCCGCAGGGGGGCGGCAAGCTCTATATAGTCGTGGGGGGTGTCGGTGTCGGCGTCGCTTTTATCCACAACGAGCGTCCAGTCCTTGCCGTCGGCCGATGCCCACAGACGGTATTGATGGTAGATATCGTCGGCGCGGTCGTATTGGTTGGCGTTGTGCTCATAATAGTTGACCTGCACGGCGCGTACGTCTTTGGGCGAGAGCAGGTCTATTTCAAACCATTCGCCGGGCGCGCCCGAGCGTGCCGCCCAGAACGAGCGCATATTCTCGTCCACGGCGTTTTCGGGGGCGTAGATGCTGTCGGTCGACGACGCTTTCACGGGCTTGCCGTAGGACAGGAGCATCCATCCGGCATGACGCGCCCCGGGGTCGGCTATGTCGCTGTCGGCATTGAGCGTGGGATAGTCGCCATAGGCAGCCGAGGAGTACATCACGCCGTCGGCGTCGAATCCCGCCGGATAGAGGCCAATGCGGCGTTCAAACTTATATTTGTTCGACAACATGCAGGTCGACACATGCCAGTAATTGCCCTTTTGGTCGCGGAATGTGCCGCCGTGGCCCGAGCCGCGCACATATCCTCCGGGCTTGTAGCTCATCGGGTTGTGACGCTGGTAGGTAAACGGTCCAAGCGGCGAGTCGGCCACATACACTCCGTCGGCATAGGTCTTGAACTCGGTGCCGGGCGCGCCATATTGCAGGTAGTAGCGGCCGTTGTGCTTGGTCATTGCCGCGCCTTCGGTAAAGGGCGGCAGGGTGGTTGTGTCGTCGTTGTTCATGCCGAAGCGTTCCCAGCCGTGTTCGTCGGGGTGAAGCATGAGCAGGTCGTGAATTTTGGAGACGGGATGGAAATCGTCGCGGCTCACTTCCACGCCTTTGAGCGGATATTCGTTGGACGATCCGTAGTAGAGATAAAGGCGGCCGTCGTCGTCGAGGAAAAGCCAGGGGTCCCACGAAGGGAGCGTGTTGCGGTCCACGGCCCTGCGCCAGCGTCCGCTCTTGGGGTCGGTGGTCCACCACACGGGCAGCCCCTCATAAGTGGAGCCGGTGTAGAACAGGGTGTCGCCCACCACGAAAGCGGCCGGAGCGCACTGGTCGTCGTCGGCCGGGCGGCGTTTGAACGATGCACGCGCAAATTCCCATCGCGAAAGGTCTTTGGAATAGTGGAAGCCGTCTTGATTGGTCGAGAACAGGAACACTTCATCGCCGTAGGTCACGGCCATGGGGTCGGCCGACGAGCGGAAAGCGCCTCCGGCCTGCGAGTTGGCGTTGTAGGGCTCGAAATTGTAGGATATGTTGAGCGGATTGCAGAATGTGGCAGGAGCATAATTGTCGGGGTCGTACCATTCGGTGGCCACGGCCTTGCGGCGACGCTGCACTTTATCGCGGCTGTCGGGCTGCATCCTCACGTCCACATCGAGGTCGTCGAGCCCGATGGTCATGTCGGCAAATTTCATGCCGGGATACCATACGTAGAGCCTGCGTTCGTGCGGCTCGCCTTTGATACGGAAACGTCCGTTGGCATCTGTCTGCGCATGTATCGGCGAGGCAAACCACATCACAGTGGCTCCTTCGAGGGGCTTGCCGTCGGCATCGGCAACGGTGCCCTCGACAATGCGGCTCCGGCTCACGGGTATGTAGTAGTCGCTCACCTGGCCTTTCACCACACGCACAGAGTCGGCTTCGGCCGATGCTCCGCACAGAGCCAGCATGACGGCAAAAATATACTTTTTCATGATATGTACAGATACAATATAGGCTCCCCGCAGGCCGGATACGGCCTCTCGGGAAGCCTATGACTGTTAGTAATTCAATGTAGTGTAGGGCTCGTCTTTAAGAGCGGGAGCGAGGTCGAGCTGGGAGAAGGGCAGAGGATAATATGTCTTGGCTTCTGTCCAGCCGGCGGGGCCGAGCACCTTGGCGGCCTGGCCTGTGCGGATAAGGTCGTTGTAGCGTTCGCCCCACTCGCAGCAGAGTTCCATGCGGCGTTCGTCGAGAATCTGGTCGACAGTCACGTTGGTCAGTTCGGGCATCTGCGCACGCTTGCGCACGCGGTTGAAAGGCACGTCGCCGTTCTTGCCCTGGCGCACGAGAGCCTCGGCGTTCATAAGCAGCACTTCGGCAAAGCGCAGGATGCGCACATTGTTGTTATCGCCATACTGGGTGCGTCCTTCGGTAAACTGGCTCAGGGGCACATAGTATTTGCCGTTCCAGCAGTCGGTGTTGTTGGGGTTGCCGTTGCGGCCGATTTTGTCGCCTGAGGGCTGGATTTCGTCGGCGTTGAGGAAGGATGTGGTGGTGCGGATTGTCTCGCCGCGGCCATAGGCCCAGTCGCGGAACGATTTTTCATAGCCCACGAAGTTCCATCCGCCGGAGCTTTTGAGGAATGTGTTGTCGTTGGATATGTTGGGGCCTGCGCAGTTGAAGAACTGGTCTACGCCTACATAGTCGCCGGAGCCCATGCCGAAGTCGGTGGCCTGACATTCCATGAGCGATTCAATGCAAAGTTTGCCGGGGATTTTGAAGAGTTGGTAGTAATCTGCATAGAGGTCGAACTTGCCCGAACCGATTATCTCGTTGGTAATGGTCTCAACTTTGGCATATTCGCCCATGTTGAGATAAATCTTGGCTGCGAGGTGCTTGGCAGTCCAGCGGGTAAGCGCGCCCATGTGTTCCATCTGGCCGGGACGGGCGTCGGCGCAGTCGGTGCCGGCAGTCTCGAGGTCGCGGAGCACATATTCATACACCACGTCGCGCTTGGAACGGCGCAGGTCGGTCTGGTCGTTGGAATCGATGATTGTCACGTCGCCGAAATACTGTGTGAGGCGATAGTAGGCATAGGCGCGGAGTATGAGCACCTCGCCGCGGTAGGAGCGGTAGGTGGCGCGCTGAGCGTCGGTTGTGAGATGTTCGGCATATGAGTCGAGCGATTCGAGCGCGGAGTTTGCGGTCTTGATAATTCCGTAGTACTGGTTCCACATTTCGTTGAAGCCCCACCACGCATTGTTGTATTCGTACTTGCGGCCGATAGTTTCTAATTCCGGCTGGTCGTCGACACGTCCCGACCATACGTCGCCGTCGCGTATCACGGAAGCAAGATTGATAATCCAGTGCATGCCGCCGGTGCGCAGCTTGGCATATACGCCCGACACGGGCTGGTACATGTCGTCGGTCTGGGTGAAGTCGACGCTTTCTTCGGGCACAGAGTTTTCAGGCTCGATGTCGAGGTAGTCGCAGCCGGTGAGACCCGTGGTCAAAGCCAGGGCGGCCGCCGCCATCATTATCTTATTAAATGTTTTCATTGTTTTCAGTTTTGGATGTTAAGGTTAGAATTCAATCTGCAAGCCGAATGTCCATGTCGAGCTGAGAGGATATACCTGTGTGTCCCAGCCTTCGGGGTCGGAGAGTTCGGGCGAGAAGGAGTTGGCGCTGAAGAATGAGCAGGGACGGTCGGCGTTGACATACATGCGCAGCGAGGGCATCACGTATGAACCCATTTTGAGGTTGCGGAGGGTATAGCCGAGGGTGATGTTCTGGATGCGGAAGAAGTCGGCGGATTCCACAAAGTAGGAGTTGGTGGATGTTGCAGACGAGTTCACGTTCCAGCCGCGTGTGAGGGCTGCGGCGGAAGGATATTTGTTGGTGGAGCCTTCGCCGGTCCAGCGGTGTTCAAACTGGTCGTGGTCGAAGTTGTAGTTGGACTGGGCGTAGCGCAGCTGACGCTTGCGGTTGAAGAGTTTTGCGCCGTGCTGTCCGTATGTGGAAATCTCGAAGTCGAAGCCTTTCCACTGGAATCCGGCGTGGATGCCGTAGGTGATCGAGGGCAGATATGAGCCGAGGCATTTGCGGTCGGCGCCGGTGATTGCGCCGTCGCCGTTTACGTCTTCGTAGATGAAGTCGCCGGGTTGCAGGCCGTTGGCCACGGCCACGGGGTCGGCTGCACATTGCGCCTCGTTTTGATAAACGCCGATCACGTTGTAGCCGTAGAACGAGTTCATGCGCTTGCCCACCATGTTGATGGTCTTTCCGCCGAGCACATAGGGCTGTCCGCCAAGTTCCTTGACGCGGTTGCGGAGTGTCGACATGTTGAAGCCCACGTTGTATGCGAAGTCGCCCACACGGTCGTTCCAGTCGATGGTGAGGTCCACGCCCTGGTTTACGATTTCACCATAGTTGCCGGCGAGAGTCTTGTTCTCGAAGGGGAGCAGCGGAGAGATTACAGCATTGGAGGTCTGGCGGTAGAAGTAGTCGAAGTCGACATTGAGGCGGCTGTTGAGAGCCTGGTAAGCGAAGCCGACATTAGTCTCGGACACAACTTCCCATTTGAGCCATGAGAAATATACGTTGTTCTGGTAGCCTTGGAATATATTGTTGCCGAATACACCGGAGGCTCCCATGCCTGTGGTTATCGAGGCGAAACCGTCGGAAGCGGCCACGTTGTCGTTGCCGAGGCGGCCCCAGCTTGCGCGGAGTTTGAGGAAGTCGACCCAGTTCCGGTCTTTCATCCACGATTCATTGGAGATTACCCATGCGCCGCCGACCGAGGGGAAGTAGCCCCATTTTTCCTGATATTTCGACGTACCGTCGGCACGCATCGTGAACATGAGCAGGTAGCGGGAATCGAAGTCATAGTTCAAGCGGGCGAATACCGACTGGCTGCGATAGCGTGTGCCGCCGTCGGATGCGCGGCTTGTCTCGGCGTTGCCCTGGCCGATATACCAGTATTCGGGCTTGTCGGTGGGGATGTCGCTTACATTTCCTTCGAGCATGTCCCAGCGGTCCTGGCGCATAGAGTAGCCCACCATGGCGCCAAACGAGTGGCGGTCGATTTTCTCCTTATATGTGAGCACGTTGTCCCACACCCATTTGTTGTACTGTGTGCGTGTCTTTTTGAGCGACGAGTTTGCAGCCTGCTGGCTGTTCGACACATAGTAAGGAATGGTCACGGTGCGTCCGTTGATGGCAGAGAAGTCGTAGCCGTAGCTTGTGCGGAAGTTAAGTTTCTCGGGAATAAATGTGAAGTCGGCGAAGAAGTTGGTAAGTGCCTGGTAGTTCTCGTTTTCGGCATTGTAGTATTTTGCCGTGGCAACGGGGTTCTTGAAGTTGGCGGTGTAGCCGAGGTCTTCGGGCGAGGCGAATTTATCGGGATAGGCGGTTTCGTTTCTCTCGTCCATAGCAGGCATAAGCTGGGGCATGTTGAAGGCTGTCTGCCAGGCCGAGTTGTTGGGGAGCACCTGCTTCGATTTTCCGAACACGCCGTTGAAGCCAACTTTGAGCCAGTCGGTGGCGTCGTAGTCGAGCTGGGCGCGGAAGTTGAGGCGATTGTAGCTGTTGTCGGAGTCAAGGATACCGTCTTGATAAAGGTAGTTCATACCAAGCGAGTAGGTGGCACGCTCGCTGCCGCCTGAAATCGACAGGCCGTGGTTTGTCACCATGCCTGTGCGGAGAAGCTGGTCGTACCAGTCGGTGTCGGCGTTGAACGAAAGGTCGCTCATGTTGCCGCCGTAGCGGTTGATGGATGCTTCGAGATATGATTTGTAAGCATCGGGGTTAGCCTCCATGAGCATGGTGGCATACTCGTGGGAGTTGGCCATTTTGAGCACGTTGGTGGCTTTTGAGAAACCGACATAGCCGTTATATGTGATTTTGGCTTTCTGGTTCTTGCGGCCGTGCTTGGTGGTGATAATCACAACGCCGTTTGCGGCCTTCACACCATAGATGGCAGCCGAGGAGGCGTCTTTAAGAATCGACATTTCGGCAATATCGTCGTTGTTGAGGAACTGAATGTTGTCGTAGAACACGCCGTCGACAACAAACAGAGGGGTGCTTGCCGAGAATGAGCCCACGCCGCGGATTTGCACCTTGGGGGAGTCGCCGGGCGTACCGGAATTAAGAATATTGACGCCGGGCACTTTGCCGGTGAGCGCGCCCATAGGCGACGAGGTGGGGATACCGGCAAGGTCCTCGCCTTGCACCACGGTGATGGGGGCTGTAAGGTCTTTGGCCTTGGCTGCGCCGTAACCGATTACAACCACTTCCTCAAGCACCTGGTTGTTTTCCAAAAGTGTCACATCCACTGTCTTGCGGCCTGCCACTTTCTGGTCCTGGCTTACAAAGCCTACATAGCTGAACCGGAGGGTGGCGTCGTCGGGAATCCCGGCAAGCGTGTAATTACCGTCAAGGTCGGTTGTCGTTCCCATGGTGGCGGAGCCCACTACCATGACTGAAACACCGGGCAGAGGCTCGCCCGTGTTGTCAACTACTTGTCCGGTCACGTTGGCCGCGGCCGCTGCGAAACATGTGGCAAATGTCAACAGCATCGCAAAAAATAGCTTTTTCATGCTTTTTGATTTAAGTTAAAAAATATTGTGATTTGCTTGTCTATGTTAAAAATTCGACGGGGCAAAGTTAAATTTATTGATTTTCGGGTGCAAATTTCCGGCTACTACATCATTACGTCAGCCAATACATCCACTACGCCATTACTACGTCACCGCCATTTATTCAATTGTAACTCAATAAATTATTTTAACAAAAAATTTGTATATTACTTTTTTTATGCCTACCTTTGCCACGTACACTGTTTTTAACACTATTACCTGAAATCTCATGCCTAAACAAGCCGTCATATTGCTCTCGATGCTATGCGCTTGCCTGGATTTTGCCTTCGCCGCACGCTTCATGCCGGTGCTCACAAATTTCCCCATGGCTCAATTCGAAGCCCAGAACTGGTGTATCACACAAGATGAAAACGATATAATCTATGTAGCCAACAACGCCGGCATCCTTGAATACGACGGCACCCGTTGGGAGCTCACGCCCGTCGAAGGCGAAAGCGTGGTGAGGTCGGTACACGCCGAGGGCGACCGCGTGTATGCAGGAGCGTTCGAAGAATTCGGATATTACAAACGCGACGAATTCGGCATCCTGCGCTACACATCGCTTAGCGACTCCATCGACGGATTCCGGTTTGAGAACGAGGAAATATGGGGGATTACCCGATGCGGAAATATCCTGTATTTCAGTTCTTTCAAGACGGCCTTTGCCTACGACGGGCACTCGGTAAGCATCGTAGGCTCCGACCAAAACCTGCGCCCGCTCTATATCTTCACCGCAGCCGGAAAGCTATACGCACAGATGGTGGACGGGGGAATATTCATACTCGACAACAACAAGTGGCGCGAATTATTCAGCCGCGACGCCACCGGAGGCGACAACGCCGTGGCCATAATGCCCCTTGCCGGAAACGTCGGCCTGCTCGCCTTCACCGAGCACTCGGGTATTTTCCTGATGAGAGACGGCAACCTCTCTCCATGGCCCACCGACATAGACAAAGCCTTGCGCGACCACCGCATCAACCGCGTGGCCGCAACACGCGACGGCCTTCTCTGGATCGGAACTCTCAGCGGCGGCATCTACACCCTCGACAAAAACGGCCGCCAGCTCTACCACTACGACATGGACTACGGCCTGAACAACAACTCAGTGCTCGGGCTATATGCCGACAGCAACGACAACATATGGGCCTCGCTCGACGACGGCCTCGCCTTAATCCACCACGGCTCCCCCGTAAAGATGCTCACCGCCGGAAAGACCGACCCGCGACTGGGCATGGTCTACGGAATCGGCCGGATAGGCGGCGACCTTTGTTTTGCCGCAAACCAGGGCTTCTTCCGCCTCGACAGCAACACGGGCCTGCTCTCAGAGCATCCGGGACTGAGAGGCCAAAACTGGAACATCTCCTCTTTCGACGGCACCACATTCGTGGCCAACAACATTAACACATATATATACGACCGTGCCGGAAACGAAAGCATCTACCCCGACAACTCCACCGACATTGCCCGCGGACGAGTCAACGGGCGCGACATCCTGGTGCAAAGCTCCTACCACTCCCTGCGCATTTTCACGCTATCGCCTGCCGGAGGCTGGAAGTTCAGCCATGTTGTAGGCGGATTCGGAGCGCCGGTACGCAATGTGTCGGTCGACTCAAAAGGAAACATATGGTGCGCCCACATCAACCGCGGAATCTTCCAAATCCGGCTGTCCGACGACCTCTCGCGCATAGAGTCGCAAAAATATTTTCCCACCTTGTCCGCGTCGTCACGCCGCCGGGATTTCTCGATAATGACAATCACCGGCGAGACTTTCTTCACCGACGGCGACTCACTGTATGTGTTCGACCGGCAAAACTCGTCGTTTTCATCGGCTCATCCCATAAACCGCGACCTCCCGCATGTCAAGGACATATGCTCGGCCACGGCCGTAAACGACACACTCTTCTGGCTCGCGACCTACGACTCTTACACCCTCGCCGAATATTCCGACGGGCATTTCAGTTCCCGTCTCTCAGTGCCCGTGGCTTTGTTCCCGAGGCGCAACAACCGCACCAACGGAAAGGTGTTTGTCGACACCGACGGCACATCATATCTGGCGCTAAACGGCACAGTGGCGTCTGTCGACCGCGAAGCGAAAAGCAACCTTGGCGTAAAACGTCCCGTCCTGGCGTTGTCGCGCGTGGAAAGCCGCTCCGACGACTCTATCTATTACTATCCCTTAAACCCGGAAAACATCGCCGAGATAAGCAATAGCGTCCGATTCCTGTTTTCATACCCGGCTTTCGAAGGCGAACCCACGCGATTCTATTTCTCGCTCGCGCATCGCGGCGACTCAACAACAAGGGTATCGGACACGCCCGAAACAGCATACCTGAATCTCAGCCCCGGAGAATACACCCTCACCGCCCGGGCCGAGGACGACTCCCACGGCGTGTCGAACACCGTGGCCTACCGCTTCCGCGTGCCCACTCCCCTGCCCCTGCGCTGGTGGGCTATAATGCTTTATGTCATTACAATCATAGCCGTGGGCTACATCTTATCCCACATCAGAGTCAAATACAGACTCCAGCACCAAAAACTGGAATTCGACGCACGCCATGCCGAGCAACAAGCCCTCATGCTCGAGCAGCAGCGCATCATCGCCGAACAAAAAACACGCCTGCTCGAATCAGAACTCACATCCAAAAGCAAGGAGCTGGCCTCAATGGCCCTGAACGTCACCTCGAAACAACAGGTTATCGACTCTCTGCGGCAGTCGCTCAACGACCGTCGCCATTCCTACGGCTCCGACACTCGCCTGGCCTCGGAGATGCTTCGCAAAATCGAGTCGGAAAACACCAACAGCCGCGAATTCTGGTCGGTATTCGAGCGAAACTTCGACCTCATCCACGAGCACTTCTTCCGCAACCTCCGCGCCCGTTACCGGGCCCTCACCCCCGGCGACCTGAAATTCTGCGCCCTGCTCCGCCTCAACCTCTCCACAAAAGAAATCGCCGGATTCACCAACCTCACAATCCGAGGCGTCGAAACCGCCCGCTACCGGCTGCGGCGCAAACTCGCCCTGCCCGAAGGCACCTCGCTCGTCCAGTTCCTTATCAGCTTCAACGACAGCGACCCTGAAAATAAGAATAAAGAATTACCCCCCCCCATTAAACAATTATGATTCAATATACACCAACAAAAACACCTTATAACTCTTCCCTTATAGCTTATCCCGGCATATAACCGGCATATAACAACAGTTTTTTCACTTTTAACGTTTATTTGCGGCCCTGTAATAATTTTATTTTGTAACTTTGCGAGTTATTTCGACAAAGCGCACCGCGCCGTCCACATCTAATCCGATAACGAGCCGCATTTGAGAAAGATAACAATATACATCATGGCTGCGATCATCGCCCTGGCGATGACCGCCGGCTTTGCATCGTGCGGCACCGGACGCGCCGCGGTGAGAAACAATTCCTCCTACCGCCCCGCATCCGACTCAATTCCTCTCGCTTCCGACGACCCTATCCGCAACTATATCGATTCGCTCGTTGCCCCGCCGGCCACAGCCCCCGACACCATTGCCGACACAGCTTCCGGCCTTCCCGAGCCTGTGGCCATGCCCGACTCGCTGCTCGCTGCCGCCGCCGACTCCCTGCCGGCCGACACCACGGCATCAGCCCCGAAGAAAAGCCGCATTGTCCGCCAAAAAGTCGACCTTGACGCCGCCGTCGAGTTTTCCGCAAAAGACTCAATGATTGTAATTCGCCGCGACTCAGCCATGATGTTCGGACAAAGCTCCGTGTCCTACGGCGACATAAAACTCGACGCCGACAATATCGACATGGACCTGCGCAACAACACCGTGTTTGCCGTCGGCACCACCGACTCGCTCGGCGACGTCACCGGCAAGCCCATATTCAACGAAAGCGGCACCGACTACGAGGCCGCCACCATGCGCTACAACTTCAAGTCGAAAAAAGGATTCATCACCAACGTCGTGACCCAGCAAGGCGAAGGCTACCTCACCGGCGGCACCACCAAGCGCGACGACAACGAAGACTTCTATATCCGCGACGGACGATACACCACCTGCGACGACCACGACTGCCCCCACTTCTACTTCCAGCTTACAAAAGCCAAAGTGCGCCCCGGCAAAAACATCGTAATGGGCCCCGCCTACATGGTGCTCGCCGGCCTGCCCCTGCCCCTGGCCGTGCCGTTCGGTTTCTTCCCGTTCACCGACAGCTACTCATCGGGCGTGATCGTGCCCACATTCGGCGATGACTACCAGCGCGGATTCTACCTCCGCGACGGCGGCTACTACTTCGCCATATCCGACAACATGGACCTCGCCCTCACCGGCGAAATATACACAAAAGGCTCGTGGGGCCTGCGCGCGCAATCGTCGTATGTGAAACGCTACCGCTACAACGGCTCGTTCAACATCTCCTACCTCAAATCAATCTACGGCGACAAAGGAAGCCCCGACTACTCCGCGCAGACCAACTTCCAGATCGTTTGGAGCCACTCGCAAGACGCCAAGGCCAACCCAAACATGAACCTCTCGGCCTCCGTCAACTTCACCACCTCGGGCTACACCCGCAACGACCTCAACTCCTACTACTCCAACGCTTTCACCGAAAACACCAAAAGCTCTACCGTGAACATGACCTACCGGTTCCCCAACTCGAAATGGTCGCTGTCCACAACCATGAACATAGCCCAGCGCACACAAGACTCAACACTGGCCGTGTCATTCCCCAACATTACGGTGTCGATGAGCCAGCTATACCCCTTCAAGCGCAAAAAAGCATCCGGCGACGAACGCTGGTACGAAAAAATCAAAATATCATATAACGGCCAGTTCCAGAACTCGCTCACAGCCAAACAAAACGAGTTCTTCAAAAAATCACTCATCAAAGACTGGCGCAACGGCATGAAGCACTCGCTGCCCATCTCAGCCACCTTCAATGTCTTCAAATACATCAACATCACCCCCGACATCCGCCTCAACGACCGCATGTACACCTCCAAGGTGCGCCGCCACTGGGACGAAGTGAGAGGCGTCGAAGTGTGCGACACGGCCTACAACTTCTACAACGTGTGGGACTTCCAGGCATCCCTCTCTCTCGACACCAAAATCTACGGCTTCTTCCAGCCCCTCCCCTTCCTCGGCAACAAGGTGAAGATGATACGCCACGTGCTCACACCCACAGTGTCGTTCTCGGCGTCGCCCGACTTCGGCTCGCCATTCTTCGGCTACTACGGCTCCTACGAGCGCCCCATGGCCGACGGCACACGCCAGAAACACACCTACTCGATGTTCCCCAACTCGCTGTTCGGCGTGCCCACACAAGGTAAAAACGGGTCGATATCCGTGTCACTCGCCAACAACCTCGAGATGAAAGTAAAATCCGACGCCGACTCCACAGGCGAAAAGAAAATATCGCTCATCGAAAACCTCTCCATATCGCAAAGCTACAACTTCGCGGCCGACTCCCTGCGCTTCTCCGACATCAACACATCCCTGCTGCTGCGCCTCACCAAAGGCTTCAACCTCAACCTCAACGCCACCTGGGACGTCTACACCTACGCCCTCAACTCCTACGGCTCGCCCGTGCGCGTCAACAAGCTCCGCATAGCCTCCGGCAAAGGCTTCGGACGCCTCCGCTCCACAGGCACATCGTTCAGCTACACCTTCAACAACGACACCTTCAAGAAAAAGAAGGACAAAGACAAAAACAAAGACAACAATAACACTCCCGACGACGGCAACCCCTCGCACTCCCAAGGCTCACGCCGCAACGACGACGACCAAGCCGCCGACCAGGAACTCACACCCGAAGGCTACGTCCGCTGGAACGTGCCCTGGAGCCTGTCCGTAAACTACTCCATCAACTACGGCTACGGCTCGTTCAACAAGCAAAAAATGGAATACGACAGCCGTATCACCCAAAACCTCAGCTTCTCCGGCAACCTCCGCCCAACGGCCAACTGGAACTTCTCATTCTCGGCGTCCTACAACTTCGACACACACAAGCTCGCCTACATGAACTGCAACATCTCGCGCGACCTCCACTGCTTCACCATGACAGCATCCTTCGTGCCCGTAGGCCCCTACAAAAGCTACAACTTCCACATCGCCGTGAAATCATCCCTCCTCTCCGACTTCAAATACGACAAACGCTCCAACTCCCGCAACGGCGTCACCTGGTACTAAAAAGCCTCGATTTATCTCGACCTAAATCGACTTATCTCGATTTAAATCGAAATAAATCGAATTATCTCGAAATCGGACGTGTGCCGCGACAATTCGGATAATCGCTGCAACTCCAAAATTGAGACCCTGCATTTTGTCCTTTTTTCGCTGTACGTTTCAACATAGGCTTGCCACATTTAGGACATAATGGCGAGCCTTCCTTTCGAGCATTATCTTTCAAAGTCTCAATACGCAACGTGGTGAGATTTTCAGTGAATCCCCCCGTTTGGCTGAATTCTTCCAAATTTTGTTCAAGCTGCCGTTTTATCATCTTGCCAATGCGCCCACAAATTATGAGCATAGCATTAGCTGCTACAATCATGTCATTAGATTGCAGCCAAGGATCGAACAGCTTCTTTTGCGACAAGATGTGCGCTCCTACATCGTGCATCAGATTATGTGAGTATTCGGGACGCGTCAAGCGAATATCATGGATTTGACGCCATCGCTGGTCTGCCGTTTCCCACGGTACTTGTTTTTCGGAAAGTATTATTGAAAGATAATCATAAGCAAGTTCACTTACGGTGGCACGTGCCACATCTGTCAATTTCATGAATGTTTCTTTGGATGTGTCTCTACGCGATGAGCCTTCGGCGATATTGGCCGGCGCCGATCGTGCCGCTTGTGTCATCTGCGCATATTGTCTTCCGCCGGGGTCGTTGGAGTTGTTTAGAAATTTCTTACAGAAATCTATCGTGCCCAAATGGAGAATAGATGACAGTATCCACGAATCAAGATAAAGATATCCCGAAGCTGAGTTAATTTTAGCTTGCATGGCATTATATTTTAAGGATTAAATTCGATATATCTCGATATAAATCGACTTCTCTCGATTTAATACTTCACATCCCAGAGATAGAGGGCGTGGGCGGGCATGGAGGTGCCGGCGGCGCAGCGGTCGAGGCGGTCGAGGATGGCGATTACGGCCTCGGGAGCCATCTTGCCGCGGCCCACGTCGACGAGGGTGCCCACCACGGCGCGCACCATGTTGCGCAGGAAGCGGTCGGCTGTGATTTCAAAGTACCATAGCCCGGGGCGTTCTTCCACCCAGCGGGCCACGCGCAGGTCGCAGATGTTTGTTTTTACTTGTGTGTGCAGTTTAGAGAAAGAAGTAAAGTCGCGCCGCCCAAGGAGCAAAGCGGCCGCGCGGTTCATGGCCTCGAAGTCGAGGCCGGCGGGAGCCTGCCAGCACAGGCGGTGGAAGAAGGCTGTCTTTTCAGTAGTCACATAATAGCGATAGGTGCGCTCGGTGGCGTCGAAACGCGCGTGTGCGTCGTCGGCAACGGGCCACACACGCTCCACGGCTATGTCGCGGCCCACCATGGCGTTGAGCCGGCGCACGATATCGGCCGGCAGAGGCTCGCGGGCATCGAAATGCGCCACCATGCAGCGGGCGTTCACGCCCGTGTCGGTGCGCCCGGCGCCGGTCACGCCTATTTTCTCGCGCAGCAGTTTGCTCAGGGCATCTTCAAGGACACCCTGCACCGTGGGGCCGTTGGGCTGTATCTGCCAGCCCACATACGGCGCCCCGCAATATTGCAACTGCATGAAATAGCGCATAGTCAACCAAGCAGGAACACAAGCCTCCGGCTTGTGGATTCTACTCACAAGCCGGAGGCTTGTGTTCCTGCATTATTTTTCAAGATAAGTATATCCGAACAGTCCCGATTTGTAGGTCGAGAGGAAATCGCGGCCTTCTTCGGGCGAAATCTTGCCCTGCTTCATGGAGGCCGTTACCCACATCTCCACGTTGCGAACAAGCCGCTTGGGATTAAACTGGACGTATTCCAGCACGTCGGACACGCGCTCGCCCTCGATGGTCTGGTCGATAGTGTATCCGTCCTTGTCGACACGCACATGCACCACGTTGGTGTCGCCGAAAAGATTGTGCATGTCGCCCAATATCTCCTGATATGCTCCCACGAGGAACACGCCGATATAATAAGGCTCGTTGGGACGCACAGTGTGCACCGGCAGCGACGACGACACCACGTCGGGCGTGGATATGAAATGGGCAATCTTGCCGTCGGAATCGCACGTTATGTCCTGAATTGTGCAGGTGCGCGTGGGCTTCTCGTCGAGGCGCGCTATGGGCATGATCGGGAAAATCTGGTCGATCGACCACGAATCGGGCAGCGACTGGAAGAGCGAGAAGTTGCAGAAATATTTGTCGGGCACCATGCGCGAGATTTTGCGGAATTCCTCGGGCGCGTGTTTCATCGACGAGGCTATGTCGCCCACCTCGCGGGCCACGCTCCAGAACAGTTTCTCAATCTGGGCGCGTGTGCGCAGGTCGAGCATGCCGAGCGAGAATCGGTCGAGCGCCTCCTCGCGTATCTGCAAGGCATCGTGCCACGACTCGAAGATGCGCGGAGCCGAAAGTTTGTCCCATATCTCGTAAAGCTCCACGGCAAGCTCGTGGGCGCCTTCGGGAAGCTCCTCGCTGTCGCGCCACGAGGGCAGCGACGTGGTTTCGAGAGCCTCGAAGATAAGTATGGAATGGTGGGCCGAGAGAGAGCGTCCGCTCTCGGTGATGATGTTAGGCTGTTTGAGGCCGTTTTTGACACACACGTCGACAAGCGACGACACGGCATCGTTGGCATACTCCTGGATGGAATAATTCATTGAGCTTTCCGACGCCGATGACCGGCTGCCGTCGTAGTCCACGCCAAGGCCGCCGCCGATGTCGACAAAGTCGATATCGAAGCCCATCTGCGAGAGCTGCACATAAAATTGCATGGCCTCGCGCAGGGCGTTCTTTATCAGGCGTATCTTGGTAATCTGGCTTCCGATATGGAAATGTATCAGTTTGAGGCAGTCGACAAGATTCTGCTTCTGCAAAAATGCTATGGCTTCGAGCAATTCCGACGAATTCAAGCCGAATTTCGACGAATCGCCTCCCGATTCGGCCCATTTGCCGGCTCCGGTGCTCGACAGCTTGATGCGGATGCCGATATTTGGCCGCAGCTTGAGCCGTTTCGAAATCTCGGCGATGAGTTGCAGCTCGTTGAGTTTTTCCACCACCAGATAGATGTTGCGGCCCATCTTCTGCGCCAGCAGGGCAAGCTCGATATAGCTCGCATCCTTGTATCCGTTGCAGATAATAAGGGCGTTTTCAGAGATATTGGTGGCGAGCACGGCATGAAGCTCGGGTTTCGACCCGGCCTCGAGGCCGATGTTGAATTTTTTCCCGTAGGTCACTATTTCCTCGACTACCTGCCGCATCTGATTCACCTTTATGGGGTAAATCAAAAAATTACGGGCTTTGTAGTCGTATTCCTCGGCGGCACGCTCGAAGCAATGCGAAATTTTTTCGATACGGTTGTCGAGTATGTCGGGAAAGCGCAGAAGCACGGGAGCGGTGATGTCGCGCAGTTGCAATTCGTCGATAATCTCTTTTAGATCGACGTGCGCGCACCCCTCGCGGGGGCACACCGTGACATGGCCGTTATCGTTAATCGAGAAATAGTTACGGCCCCAACCTTTAATATTATAAAGCTCGGCACTGTCGTCAATACGCCATTTTCTCATTATCCGGTGGTGGTAATTAGTCGTTGGTAATCAGTCGTTGGTAATTAGTATCCTGTGTAAGTCTGGGGCGAGAGAGCGTGGAGCTCGGCGCGCACGGCATCCGACACCTCGAGGCTGTCGATGAAGGCGGCGATGCTTTCGCGTGTCACGCCGGTATTTACGCGTGTGAGGGCTTTGAGAGCCTCGTAGGGGTTGGGATAGCCCTCGCGGCGGAGTATCGTCTGGATACCCTCGGCCACTACGCTCCACATGGCTTCAAGGTCGGCGTCGATAGCCGTGCGGTTGAGAAGGAGCTTGCCAAGGCCCTTGCGGGTGGAGGCAATGGCGATGAGGCCGTGGGCAAGAGGCATGCCCACATTGCGGAGCACAGTAGAGTCCGTGAGGTCGCGTTGCAGACGCGACACGGGCAGCTTCTGGCTCAGATGGCCGAGCAGGGCGTTGGCAATGCCGAGATTGCCCTCCGAGTTCTCATAGTCGATGGGGTTCACCTTATGAGGCATGGCCGATGAGCCAACCTCGCCGGCCTTGATTATCTGCTTGAAATAATCCATCGAGATATACATCCACATATCGCGGTCGAGGTCGAGGATTATCGTGTTGATACGGCGCAGGGCGTCGAAAAGCGCGGCCAGATTGTCGTAATTGGAAATCTGAGTGGTGTATTCCTCGCGCTCGATGCCAAGTTTCTCGTTGAGGAAATTGCGGGCGAAAGCAGGCCAGTCGACATTCGGATATGCGGCGCGGTGGGCGTTGAAATTACCCGTGGCGCCGCCGAACTTACCTGACACCTTCACAGCATCGAGGGCTGCAAGCTGCTCCTCCAGACGGTAGACAAACACCATGAACTCCTTGCCCAGGCGCGTAGGCGACGCAGGCTGGCCGTGAGTCTTGGCAAGCATCGGCACATCCTTCCATTCCTCTGCGCGGGCGCGAAGGTCGTCGATGAGCGACACCACAGCCGGACGGTACACCTCGGCAAGAGCGTCGCGGATGCTCAAAGGCACAGCCGTGTTGTTGATATCCTGCGAGGTAAGGCCAAAGTGGATAAACTCCTTGTACATGTTGATGTCGACCGACACATGAAGGGCGTCGAACTGCTCCTTGATGAAATATTCCACAGCCTTGACGTCGTGATTGGTCACAGACTCTATCTGCTTCACGCGGGCAGCCTGCTCCACGGTGAACTGGCGGTAGATGCCGCGAATCACCTCCTTGTCGATTTCGCCGAGCGCCGGCAGCTGCGGCAGCCCGAGTTCGGTGAGGGCTATGAAGTACTCAATTTCGACACGCACACGGTATTTTATCAGCGCATATTCCGAGAAAAACTCGTCGAGACGCTCACACTTCGAGCGGTAGCGGCCATCGACCGCGCTAATTGCCGTCAAGCTGGTAAGTTCCATTATCAGTTTCGTTTCAAGTTAAAAATCAAAGTGCAAAGATAAGCAAAACCCACCAATTACAATTCCATTTTTTATGTTTTTTATCCACACATCAAAAAATTATCCCCAAAATTTCATTATCCCGATATTTTACATTACCTTTGCAATTTGAAAACCAACCCCCGCGAATAATAAAATCACAACATAATCAATGGAAACCCCGAATCAAAACCCGACGGAAGAAAAAGACCTCATCCAGTCTGCAAAAGACAACAAAAAGACAATCATCACTGCCGCTATCGCCGTAGTAGCCGTTGCCGTCATCGCAATAGTATGGTTCCTTGTTAACCAGAACGGAGCAAAAGACGCCGACGAAGCAATAGCCCTGGCCGACATCGAGCAAAACGACTCCACAGCCCTCGCCCTCTACAAAGACGCAGCCAAACTCGGCCACGCCTCCGGCAACCGCGCCAAACTCAACGCCGCAATCGCACTCTACAACGACGGCAAATACCAGGAAGCCCTCGACTACCTCAAAGACGCATCCGTAAACTCCGACATCGTAGAAGCCGGACAATACTCCCTCATGGGCGACTGCTACGTCAACCTCAAACAAAACGCCGAAGCCCTCAAAGCATTCGACAAAGCAATCTCCGCAGCCGACGGCAACCCCCAGATCGTGCCCTTCATCCTCGTCAAGAAAGCCAACATCTACCGCGCCGAAGCCAACTACAAGGACGAAGCCAAGGCTTACGAAACAATAATCAAAGACTATCCCGAATACGCCCAGAGCCGCCGCTTCGACATCCGCGCATATGCCGAACGCGCAAAAGCCCAGGCCGGCGAATAACATCAAGCCTCATTAAAGACCTTAGAGTCCTTAATGACCTTAAACCTTATCAAAGGGCTTTGAGAGCATCCGCCTCTTAAAGCCCTTATTTTTTCACCCTCCCCAACTCCCCAAACTCCCCAACCAATGGACTCCCGCCTTACCGACCTCGCGAAAAAACCCATCGGACGACTCCTGTGGGATTACAGCCTCCCGGCCGTGGTAGGCATGGTAGTAATGTCCCTCTACAACGTAATCGACCGCATATACATAGGCCGAGGAGTAGGAGCCGAGGCAATATCAGGCCTCGCAATCACATTCCCCGTGATGAACCTATGCGCCGCCCTGGGCGTGCTCATAGGAGCCGGAGCATCGGCACGCACATCCATAATGCTCGGAGCCAACGACCGCCGCGGAGCGCAACTCGTGCTCGGCAACTCACTCACACTCACACTCGTGATAGGAGTAATCTACATCAGCGCATTCGCAATATTCCTCGAGCCAATCCTACGCGCCTTCGGAGCATCAGACACCACACTCCCCTACGCATTCGACTTCATGGCATGGCTCCTCCCCGGCATGATGTTCACCAACCTCGCATTCTCATTCAACAACATAATGCGCGCCTCCGGCTACCCCGTCCGCGCCATGTTCACCATGATCATCGGCGCCCTCCTCAACATAGCCATAGCGCCAATATTCATCTTCGCCCTCGGCCTCGGCATAAAAGGCGCCGCCATAGCCACCGACATCTCCATGCTGTGCTCCGCCATATTCGTCTTCGCCCACTTCATGCGCAAAGACGCCACCGTGCGCTTCACACGCGGCATCTACCGCCCCGACCTGCGCATCATCGCCGCAATCATATCCATCGGCGCCGCGCCATCGCTCGTCAACGCCGCCGCATGCTGCATCAACATACTCATCAACCGCTCACTCGTCGAATACGGCTCCGACCTCGCCGTCGGCGCCGCCGGAATATTCACCACCTACGCCTCGCTGCTCACCACCATAGTGCTCGGCATCACCATGGGCATGCAGCCAATCGTAGGCTACAACTACGGCGCCGGCCACTACCACCGCCTGCGCCATACCCTCTGGCTCGCCACAGCCATAGCCACGGCAATCACCACCGCCGGATGCCTCGGCGGCATGCTCATGCCCGTGACAATAGCAAAAATATTCACCGTCGACCCCGGCCTCATAGCCGTCACATCCCACGGCCTGCGCCTCGCCATGCCAATGTTCTGGATGGTCGGATTCCAGATCATATCCACAACATTCTTCCAAAGCATCGGCAAAGCATGGAAATCAATAATCCTCAGCATGGCCCGCCAGGTAATATTCCTCATCCCCCTGCTCATGATACTCCCCCGCCACATGGCGCTCGACGGCGTATGGACATCATTCCCCGTATCCGACTTCCTCGCCACCGTAGTCACAGCCACACTCATAGGCTGGCAGCTGCGCCACCTCACACCACCCCATCCCATCGAAAAATGACAACACTATACGCCACCGACCTCGACGGCACACTCCTTGGAGCCGACGCCCGCCTCTCACCCTACACCGTCGCCGAATTCCGCCGCCTCACAGCCGCCGGCGCCAACATCACATTCATCACGGCACGCACCCCCGCCACCGTCGAGCCAATCATGGCAGAAATCTCTCCGCGCATCCCCGCCGTAGTCATGACCGGAGCCGCACGCTGGGACTTCCCCTCACGCTCCTACCAACACGTCACCTACCTTCCCCCCGTCCATGCCCGCGCCATCCTCGACGCCTGCCACGCCACAGGCGTCAACCCATTCATCTACACCCTGCCGCGCGGCACCAACACCATCGTCGTCTACCACAACGCCCCCCTCCTCACCCCCATCGAACACAGCTTCGTCACCGACCGCACCCTCAACGACCTCAAAACCTTCCACCTCCACACCCCCGCCCCCGCCGGCTTCGAAAACGAAACCGTGCTCTTCTTCGCCATCGGCACCCCCGACAGCATCGAGACCACATGCCAAGCCATCCGCCGGGCCACACCCTGCGACGCACGCTGGTATCCCGACACCTACAACCCCGGCCTCGCCCTGCTCGAAGTATTCGCCCCCGGCGTATCCAAAGCCCAAGGCCTCCTCGATCTCAAACGCATCACCGGAGCCGACCGCGTCGTGGCCTTCGGCGACAACCTCAACGACATGCCCATGCTCCTTGCCGCCGACGAAGCCATCGTCGTCGACAACGCCCACCCCTCCGTAAAAGCCATTGCCACCCGCATCATCCCCCCCAACACCGCCGACTCCGTCATCCGCCACATCGCCTCCGACTACCAATAAAACCACACCTGCATGTAAGAATCCACCCGGTAGGAACACAATCCTCCGGATTGTGATTATATTTTTGAGGGTGTGTCAAAAAGCCAAACAGTAGGGACGCACGGCCCGTGCGTCCGAGAAACCATATTGGTAATTGATTGATAATCAATTGTTAATATACAGACGCACGGGCCGTGCGTCCCTACATAATTGGCATTAACAGCCTTTTTGACACACCCCCATTATATTTTTCACAATCCGGAGGATTGTGTTCCTACATAATTGATTCAAAATTATTGGTGTCCGGTAAAAATTGCAACCCTTTATCGGCAAGTCGAAATTCAGGAGCACGAAGCGGCAGAGCCGCTTAATATGGTAGGCATGGGCGAAAGCCCATGTTATGATGAATAGCAGATATTCGACTGCGGCCGCAGTCGAACTTGCGTAAACCAACTAAACACGGGCTATTGCCCGTGCCTACCATATTCGACCGCGACTGCGGTCTGCATTTTCTTTTCAAATATGTAATTATATCTCAAATTGCCCGGATATTTGAGTTGATTTATCAATCTGCAGATACAATTCCTGAAATATGGGTGCGGTGGGTATCAAACAAAAATTCCCTGCCGGAGGGGACTCGCGGCAGGGAATGGGTATAGAGAGTTGAGAGATGTGCGGTAAGCGACGGAGGAGGCGTTATTTTGCTACGTTGAAGATAACGATGCGGTTCCAGTTGTTTTCGGGATAGGGCTGTACGGAGGAGCCTTCGGCCTGTACGGAGAGGCGGGCGGCGTCGATGCCGTATTCTTTTACGAGCATGTCGGCAACGGCCTGGGCGCGACGCTGTGAGAGGCCCATGTTGTAGTTGGAAGAACCGGTGTTCTTGTCGGCGTAGCCTACGATTGCGACATTCTGGTCGGGGTTGGCCTGCATCCACTGTGCGATGTTGTAGACGTTGACTTTTTCCATCTTGGAGATTTTGGCGGAGTTGATGGTGAAGCGTACGGTCGACATAAGAGGAGCGGGTTCTACAACTACGGCTTCGGCTTCTACCACTTCGGGGCAAGGAAGCTGTGCTTCGGCAGCGGCGAGGGCGGCTGTTGTGCCGGCGAGGGCGCCACGGAGGTCGTTAACCTGGTTGTTGAGGTCGTTGATGTAGGCGGTGTAGTCGCAGGGGTTGTACGACTTGAAGTCGCGGCCGCCGATGGTGAATGTGAAGCCGCCGATTGCGCTGAGGGAGATGTCGACGGGGTCGCCGTAGGCGGTGTTGTTGAAGTTGTCGCCTGCAAACTGTGCGCGGCCTTCTGCGAAGAAGTCGACATATTTGCTGAGGCGGAAGCGGAGCTGGATACCTGCCGACACGGGGAGTGTCCACTGGTTTTTCTTGATTTTGTTGCCATCTTTCACGATGTTCTCGTTAGCTGCGTCGAAGTCCCAGGAGAATGCGCCGCCGATACCTGCGAAGGGAATGATGGAGAATGTACGTTCGGGGTTGACGCCATGGAATGTGTTGAACATATCCCACATGATGTCGGCGTTGCCGACTACATATTTGGCGCGGCTGAATTTCCATGAATCCCAGTGCATCGAGCCGCCCATGAATGCCATGCGCCAGCCGATATAGGGAGAGAACCATTTACCGAAGCCAAGGCTGTAAGTGGCGGTCATATGGTGTTTTTCGTCTCCGTTGGGTTTGTAGAACTCGACAAAGGGGGAATTGATACCCGCACCTACCTGGATAAACCAGTTGTCGCGTTTTGTTGTGTAATAGTGGGTCTTGCAGGGCATTTCGGCAATGACTGCTGTTTCTTCAACAACAGCGACAGTTTCCTGTGCTTCGGCATAGCCTGCGGCGCAGCCAACGGCTGTGGCGACGATGAGGCCTTTGAGTAGATTTTTTTTCATAACATTCGTTTTTTAGTAAATAGTTGAAATGATAACAACTCCGTCTTTAAAATTGTTTAAATCATCTTAATGATTTTAACTTTAACCGCTTTTCAGATGCAAATTTAAGAATAAATTGTTAATTTAACAAAATTTGTAACAGATTGGAGTGTTAAAGTTCAGACGGATCGATTGTGATGTCGATCGAGCGGGTGTGATTGGTGTTGACGAAGGTGAAGCGCAGGCTTGTGCCGGTCTCGGTGCACAGGGCGGATAGCGTGGAAAATGACGGGTCGGTCCTGATTGCTGAAAGCATGGCTTCTTTGATGTCGGCCATCGACGAGCGGAGGCTCTCGGTGTCGAAATCGGGGATGTCGAGCGTGGTGGTGACCACGGCTTCGGAGCCGTCGAGGGCTATCGAGGTGATTTCGGTGTTGTAGCCCAAGGCGTAGGGGCAGCCTTCGTTGAGGACCGTGATTTCATCGGCGAGACGGTCGGAGGCGCTTCGGCACGACACTATGCACAGCATGGCTCCAAGGATGATGACGAGGGATAGTATTTTTGTTTTCATTGCGCTTGAATATTAAAACGGGCGACATGTGTGTTTCAACACGTCGCCCGTGGTGTATTGCTGTCAATAGTGACTGATTACAAGAAGTAGGCGTTGATGGCCGACGTGGCTGTGGTGTCGAGCAGGAAGTTGTAGACACAGCTTACGATGCCGAGGCCGATGATGCCGGCGATGGTGATCCAAAGGCCGATGCGCTCGCCGCACGACGATTTGAATGTCTCTACGACGGGGGCTTCTTCGGCGATGTACATTGCCTTTACAACAAGGAGGTAGTAGTAGAGGGAGATGATGGTGTTGATAAGGGCGATGAGCACGAGCACGTAGATGGCCACGGAGCCTTGGTTGATGGCGCCGGTGAAGATGAAAAATTTCGAGAAGAATCCGGCGAAAGGCGGGATACCGGCGAGGGAGAACATGGCGAGCATCATGCACAGCGACAGGCGGGGGTTGGTTTTCGACAAGCCGCGATAGTCGTCCATCGACACTTTGCCGGTGGCGTTCTCGATTGCTCCGATTACGCCGAATGCGGCGAGGTTGGAGAAGATGTAAACGAGGATGTAGTACATGAGCGCGGCAAGACCCATTGCGTTGAAGGCAATGACGCCGAGCATGATGTAACCGGCCTGCGATACGGACGAGAACGCGAGGAAGCGTTTCATGTTGCGCTGGCGGATGGCGAAGAGGTTACCTACGGTGATGGTAAGTATAATCAGGGCGTAGAGCATCCACTCCCAGATGTTGGCGTAGACCGCGCCGAAGGCCTGGCAGAGTATTACAAGGAAAGCGAAGGCCGCGGCGCCTTTGGAGATAACCGACAGATAGGATGTGACCGATGTGGGAGCGCCTTGGTATACGTCGGCTGTCCAGAGGTGGAAAGGCACGAGCGAGAGCTTGAAACCTACGCCGGAGATTACGAACGCAAGCGCAAGCACGAGCATTGTAGAGTGCTGTCCGGTAAGGGCCAGATATATATTCTGGAAATAGAGCGAGCCGCTGAGGGCGTAGACAAACGACAGGCCCATCATGAACACGGCGGAGGAGAACACGGCGGTGAGGATGTATTTGATGGCGGCTTCGGAGCTTTCGTAGCGGTTTTTGTCGAGGGCAACCATGGCTGCGAGGGGCAGCGACGCGCTTTCAAGACCGATAACGAAAAGGAGGAAGTGGCGTGCCGAAATCATGAGGTACATGCCAAAGAGCGTCACCAGCAGAAGCTCGTAGAACTCTCCGCGGCGTGGAGCCATTTCTTCGGAGTTGGCCCATTTCACGGATTGGATGAGCACGATTACAACACCAATGTTGAGGATGTTCTTTATAGCGGCAATCACGGCCGATGTCTCGTACATGCCTGCGAAGGCCGATTCAGAACCTGCGAGGCAGGGGCAGAAGCAGCTTACGGCTGTGAAGATGACCATGAGCACGGAGGCAAACACCGGGAGCTGCTTGCCGGCGGAGCGGGGCATGAAGGTGTCGTAAAGGAAGACTAACAAGAATACGATCAACAATCCTATTTCTTGCTTCATTGCTAAAAATTGCGAGTAATCCATTTCTATCAGTCTTTATTAGTTGAGGCCAAGCACGGTGAAGATTTCCGGGCTGAATGTTGTTTTAATCAGGTTGGAGAAGAAGTTGGGGAAGCAACCGATGGCGGCTACCGACACGATGAGTGTGACGGTGGATAGGCGTTCCCACCATGTGGCGTCGGTGAGTTCCTCGTGGTGCTTGTCCTGTACGGGACCAAAGAGGAGCTTGCCTACGACGCGGAGGATGTAGACAGCGGTGATTACAATCGAGCAGCAAGCCACGATGGTGAACACGCGGTGGAACATGTCGGAGTTCTGGAACGAGCCTACGAAGATTGTCATTTCGGCAACGAATCCCGAGAGGCCCGGAAGACCGAGCGACGCCATACCGGCAATTACGTAGCACACGGCGAGGTAAGGCATTATTTTCATAAGGCCGCCCATCTGACGGATATCGCGTGTGTGGGTGCGTCCGTAAATCATACCGATAAGGGCGAAGAAGAGGGCTGTCATCAAGCCGTGGGAGAGCATCTGCATGATTGCGCCGGTCATGGCTGTGGTGTTGAGCATGAGGATGGCGAAGAGCACGAGGCCGCAGTGCGACACGGAGGAGTAGGCGTTGATGTATTTAAGGTCGGTCTGCACGCAAGCTGAGAACGCGCCGTAGACTACCGAGATGCCGGTGAGGACAAGGAAAATCCATGCGAGGTCGTTGGCGGCCTGGGGCATGAGGTAGATGGCCACGCGGAAGCATCCGTAGCCACCGAGTTTCATAAGCACGCCGGCGTGGAGCATCGAAACGGCCGTGGGGGCAGATGCGTGACCGTCGGGGCTCCATGTGTGGAAGGGGAACATGGCGCCAAGCACGCCGAAGCCCACGAATGTCATGGGGAAGAGGAAGTGCTGCCAGCCGGTCGAGATTGAGTTGTTGCGGGCAATTTCAAGGATGTTCCAGGTTAGGTGTCCGTCGGCCGAAGAATGGTAGTAGATGCCGACGAGGCCGAGCATGAGGAATGCGGAGCCGCCCATGAGCATGAGGGTGAGCTTCATTGCCGAATAGTTCTTGTTGCCCGACCCCCACACGCCGATAAGGAGGTACATGGGGATGAGAGCCACCTCGTAGAACATGAACATGGTGAACAGGTCGATCGAGATGAAGAATCCGAACACGCCCGTCGACAGGAGTATCAGCCACAGGAAGAATGCCTTGGGCTGGGGAATCTGCCAGGAGGCGAATGAGCCGGCAAAGATTATCACGGACGAGAGAATGAGCATGGCGATGGAGATGCCGTCGACACCCACGGCAAGGTGGATGTTGAGAGGCGTGAACCACTGCCAGGAGTCGACAAAGAGCATCGGGGCGTTGTCGCCGGCGGCGCGCATGTCGAGATATTGGAGCAGGACATAGGTGGAGAGAGCCATCAGTGCTACCGAACCGACAACGGCCACGGCGCGAATCTGCTTGATGTTGGCGCAGATGGCGAGTGCCCCGAGCATGAGCAAGGGGATCACCACAAAATATATAAGAGGATTGGAAAACATTTTATAGTATTTTTCAGGAGGATTAGCGCAAGTTTGTTACATGATGAGACAGAGCACACCGAGACCGGCGAGCAGAAGTGCACCGATGAGATAAATCCATACGTACATCTGAACCTGTCCTGACTGGAGGCCGCGGATTGCGTAGGAGGCCTTGTTGGTCACGGTAGCGAAGGCGTCCATTGTGCCGTCGATGATATGACGGTCGAACCATGCTATCGGACGGCAGATGCCGTTGAAGATAATCTTGTGAGTGATGAACATGTAGAGTTCGTCCCAGTAGAAGCGGTGGGCGCACCAATCCCAAAGCGCGGGGAGGGCGTTCTTGAACTTGGCGGGAAGATCGTTTTCCTTGCGGTACATGCGCCAGGCCAGGGCGATGGCACAGAGTGCGATCACGACAGACGATACGGCGATCGTAGGATCGAGGTGTATGTCATATGCCTCGCGGTTCCAGGTCACGAAATGACCGAAGGGAATGAAACCGGCCACGCACGAAACGGCGGCAAGGAATACCAACGGAATCGACATGGGCAGCGGAGCGTCGTGGGGCTTGTGATGGCCGTAATCGGGTTCGTTCCACCAGAAGATAAGGAAGTAGAGGCGGAACATGTAGAATGCGGTGAGGGCGGCTACCATCGACATCCAGATTCCGATATAGGGGCTCCATGCGTAGCAAGCCGAGAGAATCTCGTCTTTGGAGAAGAATCCGGAGAAGGGGGGGATACCGGCGATGGCAAGACAGCCGATAAGGAATGTCCAGCGGGTGATGGGCATGTATTTGCGAAGGCCACCCATGGCGGTGTAGTCGTTGGAGTGCACGGCATGGATGAGCGCGCCGGCACCGAGGAAGAGCAGGGCCTTGAACATGGCGTGTGTGAACATGTGGAACATCGAGGCCATGTAGCCGAGGCCGTGATGCGACACCTCGCCATTGCCAAGCGAAGCAACGCCGAGCGAAACCATCATGAAGGCAATCTGCGAGATAGTGGAGAAGGCAAGCACGCGCTTGATGTCGACCTGCGCGCATGCCACCATGGCGGCATAGAAGGCGGTGGCGGCGCCTATCACTACGATAAATGTGGTGGCGGCTTCTTCCATCATGTAAACGGGGAACATGCGGGCTACCAGATATACACCGGCCACAACCATCGTGGCGGCGTGGATGAGGGCCGACACAGGGGTCGGGCCTTCCATAGCGTCGGGGAGCCAGATATGGAGGGGCATCATTGCCGACTTACCCATACCGCCGGTGAAGATGAGCACAAGCGCCCATGTAAGCACCGACGCGCCCATGAATGTGGCGCCTTCGGTGGAGGCGAGCACCCACGAGGGGTTGGATGTCATCTCGATAAAGTCGAAGGTCTTGGTATAGTACGACAGGACAAGGATACCGATAAGGAAGCCGAGGTCGGCAAAACGGGTTACGATAAATGCTTTCTTGGAAGCAGACACTGCGCTGTGCTTGGTGTAGTAGAAACCGATGAGCAGGTAAGAGGATGCGCCCACGAGCTCCCAGAAGATATACATCTGGAAGATGTTTGTGGCCACGACCAGGCCAAGCATCGAGAACGAGAACAGCGACAGGAAAGCGTAGTAGCGCTGGAAACCTTTTTCACCTTCCATATAGCCCAGCGAGTAGAGGTGGACCATAAACGAGATGGTGGTGATTACCATAAGCATCAGCGCCGAGATGGGGTCGAGCAGGAAACCGAGGTTGATGGTAAGGTGGTCGGTAAACTGCAACCAAGTGAGGTTGAATACGGTGTATTGAATTCGTTCGCCGTTCTCGGCAACGAATTGCGGGTCGAAATAATAGGTGAACGCCGTGTAATACGACAACACCAGACATGTGCCCATGCCGAGGCAACCGAGCCAGCCTGCGAGCTTGTGGCTCATCTTGCATCCTGCGATGCCCAGAAGAAGGAACATGAACAGGGGCAGGCAGAGAATCAATGCGGGAATTGTAATATCCATATGGCGTTAAAATTTCATTTTGTCAATTCCTTGAACATCGACCGTTTTGATCGAGCGGAAAATGTTGATGATAATTGCAATGGCGAGCGCAGTCTCGGCCGCGGCGATGGCGATGGCGAAGAGCGTGAAGAACATGCCTTCCATCTGGCCGGGGAAGAGGTAGCGGTTGAAGAGCACGAAGTTGATGTCGACTGCGTTGAGCATCAGCTCGAGCGAGATAAGCATGGCGATCATGTTTTTACGGGTGATGAATCCGTAGACGCCGCAGCAGAACATGATCAGCGAGGGGATGAGCCAATAGATAAGAGTGATATTCATATCCGATCAATGTTTACGGGCGATAACGACACCGCCGATTATACATGCAAGCAGCAACACGGATATGGCCTCGAAAGGCAGCAAGTACTGGCCCTGGGCTGTGCCCATGAGGGTCTCGCCGATGAGGTTCATGTCGGGGTCGGCATGCTCGGGAAGGGTTACAAAATTCATAAAACGGGCCACCATGGCGTAGCCTGCGGTGCAGAACATTGCCAGTGCGGCAACAAGGCCGAGTGTCTTCGACTTCGACGCAAGTTTTTCGGAGTTGTCACCGGGCTTTGACGTGAGCAATATCGAGAACACGAACAGCACCACGATGCCGCCGGCATAGACGGCAATCTGCACGGCACCCAGGAATTCGTAGCCGAGCATGAAGTAAAGGGCGGCTGCTGCAAAAAGGGTGAAGAGCAGGTAAGTGGCCGCGCGGAGGATCTTGCGCGTAGTCACGGCGAGTACCGAGAATGTGACCATCGCCAATGCGACAATCACGTACAGAATGATACTTCCTACTGATTCCATATGTTGGTTTATTTATTTTCTTGTTGTAAAAAAAGTCCTGTCGGGCTTAAAAATATCCCGGCCTGTCAATTTTATCCTTTGGCAGCGTCGCGCTCGGCTTTGGCTTTGAGGGCGGCCATGAATGTGGCCTCGCGCTGGGCAAGGATAGTCTTGATTTCTTCTTCGGTCTTGCCTTCCTCAGCCAATTTGGCGGCGTCGCGCTCGCATTTGGCCTTGAAAGCGGCAATAGCCTTTGCCTGCACGGGGTCCTGGGCTGCGGGAGCGGCCTCGGGAGCCTGGCCGGCAGCTGCGGCTTCGCGCTCGGCTTTTGCTTTAAGCGCGGCGGCTATCTTGGCTTCTTTCTCGGCCTTGGCCTTTGCAAGCTCTTCGGGAGAAGGAGCGGGATCTTCCACTTCGGGCAGATAGTTGAGTTTTTTCAGAAGTTTTTCACGCGTGAAAACGGCTTGCTCGAAGTCGTTGTTGAAAGCGAGGGCGTCGGTGGGGCAATTCTGCACGCAAAGCTGGCAGAAAGTGCACGAGCCAAGGTCGTAGAGATATTTGTCGAGTTTCTTTTTCTTTTTTCCGTCGGCGGTCTCGACCATTTTGGTCTCGAGGGTGATGGTGCCGTTGGGGCAAACGCGTTCGCAAGTGCCGCAGGCGATACATTTATGCCGTCCGTCTTTGTCGTAGACAAGTTGCAGGATTGCACGGAAACGTTCGGGGACGTGGCGAGTCTCGCGGTCCTCGGGATAGAACTCTGTGATTTTAGGAGTGACCAATTCTTTACCGGTGACCTGCAAACCTTTGATAAGACTTGCGATACCGGAGCCTAATGACTGAAAATATTCTTTTACACTACCCATTGGTATGTTTTGATTTTGATTTTCGACAGGATTTTGATTTTATGTCGGGAAATATCAGGAATATGGTGAAATCGCCGGAAAGTATCAGTCGCGGACTTGACCGCCGACGATGTCGAGAAGTTCGTTTGTGATTGACTGCTGTCGCAGCTTGTTGTATTCGAGGCGCAGCTGCTCGAGGAGCTTTTTGGCGTTGTCGTTGGCCGACTGCATTGCCATGACGCGGGCAGCTTGCTCGGAAGCCCGGTTTTCGCCAAACACCTCTTGCACCAGGGCAAGAAGATACATCGGGAGCACTGTTGCAAAAATCGACGCGGCGTCCGGCTCGAAGATATAGGGACGGGCCGTTTCGGCGGCTTCTCCTGCAGAGAATGAATCTACTGAAAGAGGGAGCATCGGAGCGGCTACGGGGCGCTGACGCGAAATCGATTTGAAGTTCTGATAAACTATGTCGATACGGCCGGTCTCTCCGTCGATAAACCGGCGTTGCAGCTCGTCGTTGAAAGCCTTCACGGCATCGCCCTCGGCTTTGGAGTTGACCGGGGCCGTCTCCACGCTTATGCGATGTGTGGCAATCTTGCGCACGGCCTTGTCCATTTTCTTGCCTACGGTGACGATGTTGATGTGCACGCCTTCGCCGTAGCGGTCGCGCAAGTCGGCAATGTGTCCGAGCAGAAATTTGAACAGGTTCACGTTATATGCGCCGCAAAGGCCGTCGTCGGAACCGAGGACAACGACAGTGGCATGCTCGACGCGGTCGGGGACCACGGTCAATGGCGACGAGCACGGAGCGTCGGCGCCGAGAAGGTTGGCGATGATAGCCTCGATCTGGTTGCGGAAAGGGAGGAGGCGGCGCAGGGCGGCCTCGGCCTTGTGCATCTTGGCCGAAGATATCATCTTCATGGCTCCGGTGATTTTCTCTGATGAGGCCACCGAGCCTATGCGTCCTTTTAATTCGCGTAGAGTTGCCATTTATAGTTTTCTTTTGAGATTACGACAGTGTATCGGGAGTGTTGCTTGGATTGATATCGTGGCTTGCCGGCTTTATCATTCGCCGAACGAGCCGGCTATTTCCACGGCTGCGTCGGTGAGTTTCGCAGTTACGTCGTCGGGGAGCTTGCCTTCGAGGATGGTGGTGAACACCTCGGGATATTTTGCGTGGAGCAGCTGGAGATATTGCTTTTCAAACTGCGCCACTTTGTCGAGGGGCACACGCTCGAGCAGTCCGTTTACGCCTGCATATATCACCGCCACTTCGTCTTCGACAGTCACGGGATGGTACTGGGGCTGGATGAGAAGGCGCTCGTTCTTGCGGCCTTTGTCGATAACACGAGCTGTGACGGGGTCGATATCGCCGCCGAATTTGGTGAACGATTCGAGTTCGCGGAACTGGGCCTGGTCGATTTTGAGCGTACCGGCCACTTTTTTCATTGATTTAATCTGGGCGTTACCGCCTACACGCGACACGGAGATACCCACGTTGATGGCCGGGCGGATACCGCGGTTGAAAAGAGCCGTTTCGAGGAAAATCTGACCGTCGGTGATGGAGATTACGTTTGTCGGGATGTAAGCCGATACGTCGCCGGCCTGTGTCTCGATGATTGGGAGGGCAGTAAGCGAGCCGCCGCCTTTCACCATGGGCTTGAGAGCCGCGGGAAGGTCGTTCATGCGCGATGCCACTTCCTGATTGTCGATAATCTTGGCGGCGCGCTCGAGCAGACGCGAGTGGAGATAGAAGATATCGCCGGGATATGCCTCGCGGCCCGAGGGACGTTTAAGGATAAGAGAGATTTCACGATATGCCACGGCCTGCTTCGAGAGGTCGTCGTAGACGATGAGGGCGTCGCGGCCTGAATCGCGGAAGTATTCGCCGATGGCCACGCCGGCAAAAGGCGAATAGTAGCGCATCGAAGCGGAGTCGGAAGCGGAAGCGGCCACCACTACGGTGTAGTCGAGCGCGCCGTACTGGCGGAGAGTCTCCACGGTAGCGGCAATCGACGATGCTTTTTGTCCGATAGCCACATATATGCAATATACGGGCTTGCCTTCTTCGAAATTCTTGCGCTGGTTGATGATTGTGTCTATGGCGATGGCAGTCTTGCCGATCTGACGGTCGCCGATAATAAGTTCGCGCTGTCCGCGGCCGATGGGCACCATAGAGTCGATGGCCTTGATACCGGTCTGGAGAGGCTGAGTCACAGGCTGGCGGTAGATTACGCCGGGAGCCTTGCGCTCGAGAGGGAGACGGATGAGGTCGCCGGAGATGGGGCCTCGGCCGTCGATAGGCTCACCAAGCACATTGATAACGCGGCCGAGCAGACCTTCGCCGACGGGTATCGAGGCGATTTCACCGGTACGGCGCACGGTCATGTTTTCGGTGACTTTATTTACGTTGTTGAGCAGGATGACGCCGACGTTGGATTCTTCAAGGTTGAGGGCCACGCCTTTTACGCCGTTTTCGAACTCCACGAGTTCGTTTGCGCAAACGTTGTCAAGCCCATAGACGTGGGCAACGCCGTCGCCAACTTCGAGGACAGTGCCGACTTCTTCAAACGACACTTTTGCGTTGACGTCGCGGAGTTGTTGTTTCAGGACTTCCGAAATCTCGTTAGGGTTTATCATTTTGTGCTTATTTGTTGCTTAAAAGTTTGAGACGAAGTTGTTTCAATTCGTTTTTGACGGAAGCGTCGAGACGTTGGTTGTCGATGCTTACGGTGAACCCTCCGAGGAGGCCGGGGTCGACGGAGAACGAATACTCCATGGTGCCGTCGGGAATCTGCGCTGCTATGAGCGATTCGAGGCGTTCACGGGTCTGGGGCTGCATCGGCGCCGCGGACACAACATCCACTTTAAAGATGCGATGTTCCCGACGGTAGATGCCCAGATAGGCAAGGGCGATGTCGCGGACCATGGCCATGCGGCCGTTTTCCTCGAGCAAAGCGAAGAAACGCACCAACTCCGGGGCGTCGGCGGCAGATGTGTGAGCCGCGGTAAACAGCAGCGCACTTTTGTCGGCGGCGGAAATAAAGGGGTTGGCCATAGTCTTGCCGAGCTGCGGCTCGGCCGCAAAGGATTCTGCGAGGGTGTTAAGACGGCTGTACATGAGGCTGTCGGTTTTGTTTTCGGCAGCCACCATGTATAGCGCTTTTGCGTAACGGCGTGGAATAAGTCCTTGGTCCATCGTTATTGTCAGTTTTTACTTTCCATTTCATCGAGGAGTGAGTCGACCAGGCGTGTCTGAGCCTTATCGTCGGCAAGGTTCTGTTTGGTTACCTTTTCGGCGATTTGCAGGGCAAAGTCTGAAACCTGGTCGCGGAAGGCCTGCTCAGCTTCTTTCTGCTGCTGGGCAATCGACACCTTGGCCTGGTCCATCACCTTTTGGGCTTCTTTCTGGGCTTCGGAGCGAGCTTCCTCGATTATCTGGTTTTTCATTTTGTCGGCCTCGCGGAGCATGTCGGCCTGCTGGCGGCGCGCCTGCGCGAGATATTTGTCGGCTTCTTCTTTGGCGTTGTCAAGTTGCAGTTTGGCGTTCTGCGCGTATTCCACACCCTTGTCGATAAGGTCGGCTCGCTGGTCGAGACCTTTAAGGATGATGGGCCAGGCGTATCTCCACAACACGAGGAAGAGGACGCCGAACGACACGAACATCCAAAAGATTAGGCCGAAGTCAGGGGTGAATAGTTCCATTTACGGATTCTTGACAGGGATTATACGAAGAGAGCAAGGATACAAACGATGACAGCGAAGAGGGCAACACCTTCGATAAGGGCGGCGATGACGATCATGTTGGAGCGGATGTCGCCTGCTGCTTCGGGCTGGCGGGCGATGGCTTCCATAGCTGCCGCACCGATCTTGCCGATACCGATACCTGCGCCGATTGCTGCGATTGCTGCGCCGATGGATGCGCCGAGGCCGCTGAGGGCCAATTCTGCTAAAATCATAATTGTAAGTTTTTGGTTGTTATTTTATTGTTTATTAATTTTTTCAAAATTTCTTATTTGGCATGTTCCTCATGGCCTTCATGGCCTTTCTCTCTGGCAAGGGAGATGAATATGGTGGAGAGCATGGTGAATACGTAGGCCTGAATGAAACTAACCAGCACGTCGATCAAAAGCATGAAAATCGAGAAGCCTACCGACACCACGGTGGTGAGACCGCCGGCCACCGGATTCATGGCCGAGAAGATGAAGATAAGCAGCGTGAGCACAAGCACTATCATGTGGCCGCCCATCATGTTGGCGAAAAGACGCACGGTGAGCGCGGCCGGCTTGGTGAACATACCGAATATTTCAATCACCGGCATGATGGGGAGGGGAAATTTAAGCCAAAGGGGCACATCGGGCCAGAAGATTTCTTTCCAATAGTGTTTGGTGCCGTAGATGTTGGTGACAAAGAATGTCATAACGGCGAGCACAAGGGTAATGGCGATATTGCCCGTGAGGTTGGCGCCGCCGGGGAACACCACGATAAGACCGAGAAGGTTCATGCCAAGGATAAAGAAGAACACTGTCATCAAATACGGGGCAAATTTGGGCGCGTCTTCTTTGAGCGTGGCCTTCACAACGCCGTTATAGACAAATTCCACGCATGTCTCGATGGCGCCAAGGCCTTTGCGGGGCGATTTCGAGCCTTTTTTACGATGCCAGCCGGCAAGCCAGAGCATGAGCAGCGACACAAGCACAACGGTGATGAACAGCGCGGCTACATTCTTGGTGATGGATATGTCGAGGGGGCGATATTCCTCGCCGTCGACAATCTCAACCACTTTTCCCTGATAGGGCGAGCCGAATTTGGCTATCGTGAACACTGCGCCGCCGGCGTTGTATTCCTCGCCGTGCTGGATGCGCGACGACATGAAACAGCGGAATCCTCCGTCCTTGGCTTTTACTATAATCGGAAGGGGGATACGGTGATGGTGGTCGAAAGGCACCTCCCAGCCATAGGCGTCGCCAAGATGCTCGAAGATTATTTCCTTGGGGTTGACCTTGCCTTCGTCGGAATGTGTTTCTTCGGCCACGGCAGGGCTTTGCGGCTCAGCCTCGGCGCCGCTTACGGCAAAACCCGGGAGCAGCACGGCGAGCATCACAAAGATATATTTGATGAATTTCTTCATTCGGCAGGAGTTGGTGTCAAAATGGTTAATACAAGCAGACCGACACTATATTGTTGTCGACATCGACGATGCCGCCGGAAATTTCCGTCACGACGGGCTCGGCTGCGTCGGCAGGTTTATAGACTATTTTGCCGGCGGAGAGTGTGGATATGAGCGAAGCGTGGTTTTGAAGCACGGTAAACGCCCCGACGGTGCCGGGAAGCGTGACAGATGTCACTTCACCTTCAAACACAATCTCTTGCGCGGATATAATCTTGAGTGTCATTTTATTCTATTTATGGATTTACTTTACTTCGGCGAGAAGGCGCTTGCCCTTTTCGATTGCCTCGTCGATAGTGCCCACGTTGAGGAATGCCTGTTCGGGATACTCGTCCATTTCGCCCGAAAGAATCATCTTGAAACCGCGGATTGTCTCGTTGAGGGGCACCATCACGCCGGGAAGGCCGGTAAACTGCTCTGCAACGTGGAACGGCTGCGAGAGGTAACGCTGGGCGCGGCGTGCGCGGGAAACGACGAGTTTGTCTTCGTCGGAAAGCTCGTCGACACCGAGGATGGCGATGATGTCCTGCAATTCATTGTATTTCTGGAGGAGCTGCTTCACGGCCTGGGCTGTGTTGTAGTGGTCCTCGCCAATGATATTGGGGTCGAGAATACGTGAGGTGGATTCGAGGGGGTCTACCGCCGGGTAGATACCAAGCTCGGCAATCTTACGCGAGAGCACGGTGGTGGCGTCGAGGAACGAGAATGTAGTGGCGGGAGCCGGGTCGGTCAAGTCGTCGGCCGGCACATAGATAGCCTGCACCGAGGTGATGGAGCCGTTCTTTGTCGATGTGATACGCTCTTGCAGCGAACCCATCTCGGAAGCAAGCGTAGGCTGATAACCTACGGCCGAAGGCATACGGCCAAGAAGCGCCGACACCTCGGAACCGGCCTGGGTGAAGCGGAAGATGTTGTCGATAAACAGAAGCACATCCTTGCCGCCGGCACCCTGGTCGCGGAACTGCTCGGCCACGGTAAGGCCCGACAGAGCCACGCGCAGACGTGCGCCCGGGGGTTCGTTCATCTGGCCAAACACGAGTGTGGCCTGTGATTCTTTCAATTTGTCGACATCGACGTCGGCGAGGTTCCACTGGCCTTTTTCCATGCCTTCCTGGAATTTTTCGCCGTATTTCATTACACCCGACTCAATCATTTCACGGAGCAGGTCGTTACCCTCGCGGGTACGCTCGCCCACACCGGTAAACACCGAGAAGCCGTCGTGGCCTTTTGCAATGTTGTTGATAAGCTCCATGATGAGCACGGTCTTGCCCACGCCGGCACCGCCGAACAGACCGATCTTGCCACCCTTGGAGTAGGGTTCGAGAAGGTCGATAACCTTGATACCGGTGGTAAGGATTTCCGTGCCGATGGTGAGGTCGTCGAATTCGGGCGCAGGCTGGTGGATTGGACGGAGATTTTCACGGTCGAGAGCCGGAAGGTTGTCGATGGCGTCGCCAATCACATTGAGAAGACGACCCTTGATTTGGTCGCCGGTGGGCACGGCTATCGGACGCTCGAGGTTGTCGACGCGAAGACCGCGTTGCAGACCGTCGGTAGATTCCATAGCGACGCAACGCACGGTGTCTTCACCGATATGCTGCTCCACTTCAAGGATTAGTTGCGTGCCGTCTTCACGGTCGATTTTCAGGGCTGTGTAGATGGGAGGGATGAGATTGTCGTCGCCCTCGAACACTACGTCGACCACCGGGCCGATTACCTGGGCTACTTTGCCGAATTTGTCGCTCATAACGGAGTTTAACTATTGAGAGGTGATTTTATGCTTGATTTAGAAATGCCAGCCGCAAACGATGATTACCACCATGAGGGCGAGGTTGAACAAGTTGATGGGCAGGAGATATTTCCATTCGAGGCTCAACAACTGGTCGATACGCAGACGCGGGAATGTCCACTTGAACCATATGATTACATATGAAAGGACGAAGGCCTTGCCGAGGAACCATACTACAGAGGGGATATAATCCATTACATGGTTGAAAGCCTCCCAGCCGGGAATATGCAGAGGCATCCAGCCGCCGAAGAAAAGGAGCGCGGCCACACCCGACACGATAAACAGGTTGAGATACTCGGCGAGGTAGAACAGACCGAAGTGGAGACCGGAATATTCGGTGTGATAACCGGCGGTAAGCTCCGACTCAGCCTCGGGAAGGTCAAACGGGCCACGGTTGGTCTCGGCAGTACCGGCGATAAGATAGATAACAAAAGCTATTATTGCCGGAACATGGCCTTTGAAGATGAACCAAAGGTCGCTCTGCTCCTCGACGATGCCGCCGACCGACATGGTGCCGGCAAGGCAAACCATCGTGAGCACCGAAAGGCCGATTGAAAGCTCGTAGCTCACCATCTGGGCACCCGAACGAAGCGCGCCGATGAGGGTAAACTTGTTGTTCGACGACCATCCGGCAAGAAGGATGCCGAGCACGCCTATCGAGCTCACGGCTATGAGGAAGAAGATGCCGATGTTGAAATCAATCACCTGCAAGCCATTGCCCCAGGGAAGGACGGCAAACGCCATCATAGAGGCGATAATCACCAGATAAGGCGCGAGGGCAAACAGGAAACGATCGATATGGTCGAGATGGATAATTTCCTTGATAAGAATCTTGAACATGTCGGCAAAGCTCTGAAGCAGACCCCAGGGGCCGACGCGATTGGGGCCGACGCGACACTGGATGAAGGCGCAAATCTTGCGTTCATAGTAGATATAGAAAAGCGCCAGCAACGCATATACTAACAAAAGACCGACGCCCACGAGAAGGCATTCCACAGTGAGGGTGAGCCATCCCGGCAGCCCGAGGGTGGATAGGAGGAACTCGTGGATCCAGTTGGTAATGACTGAAAAGTCTTGCATAATTTGTTATTTTTTCGATGTGATGTCGATTGGTTTATGATTATCAGCGGTCCATATCGGGGATGATATAGTCGAGCGAACCGCCAATGGTGATAAGGTCGGCAATCTTCATGCCGCGGGTGATGTGATCCACCACGCCGGCCAAAGGCAAGCAGGGAGGCGCGATTTTCAAACGGTAGGGCTTGGTGGAGCCGTCGCTTTCGAGATATACGCCAAACACGCCGCGGCAGCCTTCTACAAGCTCGAACCACGAGCCTGCGGGCAATTTCAGCACCTTAGGCACTTTCACGCAATATTCGCCTTCGGGAATATTGTCGACAAGCTGCTCGAGGATGCGGGCCGATTGCACGATTTCTTCGAGACGCACCTTGAAACGGGCCATGGCGTCGCCTTCGGTGGCGAGCACTTCGTCGAATTCGAGCTCGGAGTATATGGAGTAAGGCATGATTTTGCGGATGTCGCAGCTCCAGCCGGCGGCACGTCCCGAAGGACCGGTCACGCCCCAAGCTATTGCATCCTCGCGGCTTATCACGCCGACGCCTTCCATACGGTTGCGGGCGATAACGTTGCCGGTGAACACCTTATTGTATTCCTTGATATTGGCGGGAAGCACAGCAAGCAGCTCCTTGACGTCTTTCTGGAAGTCGGGAGCGAGGTCCTGCATTACGCCGCCGATGCAGTCGTAGTTGAATGTCATGCGCGCGCCACAGGTTTTCTCCATGATGTCGAGAATCTGCTCGCGTACACGAAGCGTATAGAAAAGCATCGACGTGGCGCCAAGGTCCATACAGAACGTGCCCATGAACAGGCAGTGCGACGCTATGCGCGAAAGCTCGTCCATCATCACGCGGATCACCTCGGCGCGGCGGCTTATCTTGATGCCGGCGGCACGCTCGTAAAGGCGGCAGAGGCCGTGGTGATAGTTGTGCGCCGAGAAATAGTCGAGACGGTCCATATAGTGGAGAGTCTGCGGATATGTGAGGGATTCGCAAAGTTTCTCGACGCCACGGTGGATATAGCCCATGTACACGTCGATTTTCTTTATCTCCTCACCGTTGACACAAGTGCGGAAACGAAGCACGCCGTGGGTGGCGGGGTGCTGCGGGCCAATATTCACGACAAAGTCCTCGGGTTGGAATATGCGTGTTTCCACTTTCTCCACCTTGCCGTCTTTCTCGACCCACGACTCGGTGAAGTCGGTCTGGCGTTCGTTCTCGATGCTCACCGGGTTGATGGCGGGATCATCGTCGTAATCCTTGCGCAGAGGATATCCCTTCCAGTCGATAGACAGGAAAAGACGGCGCATATCGGGATTGTTGAGGAAAATGATGCCGAAGAAATCGTACACTTCGCGCTCGAACAGGCCAGCGTCGGGCCAAAGGTCGACAACCGAAGCTATCATCGGCTTCTCGCGGTCGGCAGCCTTTACTTTCACGGCTATCACTTCCGACGAGTTGGTCGTCATCATATAATATACACAGCCGTAGGCGTCGGACCAATCCATACCCACGATTGTGATAAGGTAGTCGAAATTGAGGTCGGGGTCATGGCGAAGCGCTTTGGCCAGGTCATGCCATTGATCGGGAGCAATGCACACGGTGAGGCGTTCGCCTTCCTCGAATGTGGCTTGGGGGAAGAGTTTTGCAATCTTTTCCTGAACTTTTGCCATATCTTGTGTTTGAATGTGAGTTATAAAGTTTGAATGACGGGATTGACCGGCCGGGCGGCAATATATCCCTATATATAATAATGTGTAGGGCTTACGGGCATATTAGCCTGCAAGCCGACACTAATATCAGTCGTTGACTCCTTCCACGGGATGCTCGCGCAGAAAATCTTCTTGCTTCTGCTGGCGGTTGACCCCTCCAAAGAATTTCTCAACTTTAATTTTGCGGGAAAGCTGCATGATACCGTAAATCATAGCCTCGGGGCGCGGAGGGCAACCCGGAACAAACACGTCGACAGGCACAATATCCTCGATACCCTTGGCCACGTGATAGGATTTACGGAACGGACCGCCCGAAATGGCGCACGAGCCGCATGCTATTACATACTTAGGCTCGGCCAGCTGGTCGTAAAGGCGGCGGAACACAGGCACCATGCGATGAACAATCGTGCCGGCCACCATCATAAAGTCGGCCTGACGGGGCGACGAACGGGCCACTTCCCATCCGAAACGGGCCATATCGAAACGGGCCGCGCCAAGCGACACGAATTCAATGCCGCAGCACGATGTTGCAAATGTCAAAGGCCACAGAGAGTTGGAACGTCCCCAGTTGATAAGCTGGTCGAGCTTGCCAACAACCACGTTGGTTCCCGACTCCTGCAATTCCTTTACGAGCTTTTCAATATATTCGTTGTCTTTCCAGGCCTCGTAAGGCATGCTTTTTGTCGTTACTTCCATTCAAGAGCTCCTTTCCGCCAGGCATATACAAGGCCAAGCACCAATATTCCGAAAAATACAGCAATCGCGGTAAGGCCGCCGAAGCCGAGTTCGCGCATACGCACCGCCCAGGGGAAGAGGAACACGGTCTCGACATCGAACATCAGGAACAGGATTGCAAACAAATAGTAACCCACCTTGAACTGCGACATCGATTCGCCGCGTGTGGGAATACCACATTCATACGCTTCTCCTTTCTGGGGGTTGAACGAGCGGGGGGAGATAAGTCCGGCGACCCACATGCCCAGGGTTACGAGCGCGGCACCCGTAAGCAGGGCCACCAACGCGAGCAGCGCGTTGTTCTCGATTCCAAAAATACCTAATGATATCATAATTTCTGTTGAATTTTTCGCGTCTACAGATTCCCGGAGGTTGTCCGGAAAAAACTTCGATTGGTTTTGTCTTCTGAGGCGTAGAGAGGGAGAGACGTGTTTATGGCCTCGATTTTATTGTGCAAAGTTAGTAATTTTTTCTGAATATCACAAAAAATCTTAAAAATGTTGAACCTTTTTCCCGTTTTTAACAATCCTACAAATAAAATCCCCGCCATCGCCGCCGAGGAAATTCTATGTACCATTAGATGCCGGCATCTTGGAGGCGTTGGACAAAGCGATTGACAAAGAGATAAACAAACAAATGGCGCGAATCACAGACTCGGCCAACGCCTTATATTATAAGGTGCAGAGCATCATCGAAGGCCACTGGTGGAAAGTCACCCCCCTCTTCTCCTAACGGCAGTCATCTATCCCACCATCGTCTGCACCCATCTCTACAACGAGAACGACAAACTCCGCGAAGAAGAGTGGATGTACCGATATTTAAGAATCGGCCATAGCACCGATGCCACCGGGAAAGACACTACAATGTCGTTTCTCGGTGGCTTCTTCTGTTAAATCTCTTTGCAAGTGGTATGTTGCACAGCATATTCGTTGGTCAAATCGAAAATTATTTATAACTTTGTACTTGGAAAAGTAACGCTAATCTGAAAATGAACCAACATTAGTCACAAAGATATACGGCGCGAGCCGAAACACTTTGAAAACTCCTGAGTAGTCGTTACAGGCTTTGGTCGGCCTTCAGATGCTACAAGGGCGTTTTCTTTTAGTATTATGGCAGAAAATGCAGTCGACATATTAGAGAATGACATCCTCTCTCTTGGAGCGGACATTCTCGCGGCGTTGCTCAAAGACCATACCACAAAGGGTAATATCTTTTGGGCAACCGACAACTATGCCGACCGCGGAGCAGGTTATCGGTTTTCTGACCCTATAACTATTGAAGCCATTACCGGCAATAATGGTAACGTTATAGTGCCTCGCTCTTTGAAGTCGCGACAGCAGCAACAGCAGCGCAGCCGCGAAATGGCGGAGGTGTTTACCCCCTCATGGATATGCAATAAGCAAAACAACCTTGTTGACACTGCGTGGTTCGGTCGCGAGAATGTGTTCAACACCGAGATTGACCTCCCGGACGGATCACACTCTTGGCGCCCGACAGAGAGCAAGATCGAATTTCCCGACGGCAAGACTTGGCAAGACTATGTGACGGAAAACCGCCTCGAAATCGCTTGCGGCGAAGCTCCATATCTTGTGAGCCGATATGACACTGTCAGCGGCGAGCCGCTTGCTGTGGATATGCGCATTGGTTTGCTCGACCGCAAGCTGCGCATTGTAGGCGAAAACACCGCAACTTCGGGCGAGTGGCTTGCTGCCGCTAAAGCCGCCCTGCGCTCCACTTACGGCTTCGAGTGGCAAGGCGACAACCTCGTTCTCGCTCGCGAAAACATCCTATATACGATGCTTGACTTCTATCGCGCCAAATTCGGCTGCGAACTGCCCCGGCAATCTCTGCCGGGCATCGTCTACATCATCTCATGGAACATTTGGCAGATGGACGGACTCAAAGGCGTAATCCCCAATTCTTGTGGCGAGCGTCGCGAAGTGGTAGCTGACCTTTTTGGAGAAACCGTAAAAGTATCGACGTGCAGCGGTTGCCGCAACGGTAATATCCGCGAGCACAACGGCACTTACGCTCTAATCGCCGACTGGCCCAATAATGTCGCTACTTCACAGGTCAAGCACCATAAACCAACACGATTTATCGACCTTATAAAATAACCGAGCTATGGAATATTTCTCATCTCTAAAACCCAAGCTCATTTACATCTTCCGCATCAACGATGAAGCACATCGCGATTGCGTGAAGATTGGCGAAGCCACCTTTGATTCAGACAATATCTTCGGGCTTTCGCCCAATTGCTCCGTCCTTAATAAGGCCGCTCGCGCTCGAATTGACCAGTACACCAAGACTGCCGGAATTGCTTACGAATTAAAACATACCGAAATAGCCATCACCGCTCGCAAAGACGAACATGGCGAGTTTCGCTTTTCCGGCTTTAATGACAAAGAAGTGCATGATGTGCTCCTTCGTAGCGGCATCAAGCGCAAAGAATTTCCGGGAGTAAGCGGTTCGAGCGAATGGTTTGTTTGTCCTCTCGCCACCGCCATACACGCTATTGCCGCAGTGAAAGAGGGACGCAAGAGCCTTAATGCCTCCGATAAAGTCTCTGATGAGTTTTCTCCAATTATCTTTCGTCCTGAACAGACGGATGCCATTGAGAAAACCCTAAAGCAATTCAAGAAGGGAAATCAAATGCTTTGGAACGCCAAGATGCGTTTCGGCAAAACTCTTTCAGCCCTTCAAGTAGTGAAGCGCAGAAATACTGACTCTGAATTTGCCTCACTTCCTCCGTTCCGGCGCGTCCTCATCCTCACTCACCGCCCGGTGGTCGATTCGGGTTGGTATGAGGACTTCCAAAAGATATTTTACGATATTCCCACCGCACTTTACGGCTCCAAGACCAATGGTGAAACCCTCGCCAATATGGAACGGCTCGCCAAGAAAGGTACGCACAACTATGTCTATTTCGCTTCGATGCAAGACTTGCGCGGCTCGGAGCTTGTAGGTGGCAACTTCGATAAAAACAATGATATTTTCTCAACCCCCTGGGATCTCATCATTGTTGATGAAGCCCATGAGGGTACGCAGACTGAACTCGGTCGTGCCGTAATGGCTGAACTCACCAAGAAAGATACAAAGGTCTTGAATCTTTCCGGCACTCCGTTCAATCTGCTTGATAATTATAACGAAAGCGAAATCTATACGTGGGATTATGTTATGGAGCAACGCGCCAAAGCGCAGTGGAATATTGACCATCCCGGCGACCATAACCCCTATGCCGGTCTGCCACGGTTGAACATATATACATATGACCTCGGCAGACTGATGGGCGACTTTGCCGATGAAGACATCGCTTTCAACTTCCGTGAATTTTTCCGAACGAGGGAAACGGATGCTCCGGGGAGCATCCCTACATTCGTGCATCAACACCACGTTGAAAATTTCCTCAATCTGCTCACAAAGACAGATGAGGAAAGTATGTATCCCTTTGCCAACAAGCGTTACCGCGACATTTTCCGTCACACCCTTTGGATGGTGCCGGGCGTGAAATCGGCAAAGGCTCTCTCATCCATGCTCAAAAGCCACCCGGTTTTCGGCATGTTTGAGATTGTCAACGTGGCCGGTGACGGCGACGAGGAAGAAGCCGACGAAGAAGCTCTGCGCAAGGTTGAAAAGGCTATCGGCAAAGACCCCGACAAGACGCGCACGATAACGCTTTCTTGTGGCCGACTTACCACAGGCGTAAGCGTCAAGCCGTGGACTGGCGTGTTTATGCTGTCGGGCAGCTTCAACACTGCCGCATCTGCATATATGCAGACAATCTTCCGTGTTCAGACTCCGGCAACCATCAATGGTCGTGTCAAGGAAGACTGCTATGTGTTCGACTTCGCTCCCGACCGCACTCTCAAAGTGCTTGCCGAAACCGCCAAAATCTCAACAAAGGCCGGTAAGCAGGGCGAGTCGGAACGTCGCCAACTTGGCGAGTTCCTTAACTTCTGCCCGATAATCTCCATTGAGGGTAGCCAAATGAAGCAACTCGACACCGAGCATATGCTTCAGCAGCTCAAACGTGTCTACGTTGAGCGTGTTGTTCAAAACGGTTTTGAAGATGGCTACCTCTACAACGACCAACTTATGAAACTCACCGACCTTGACATTAAGGAGTTCGACGAGCTTAAAGGCATTATCGGTCAGACTAAGGCAATGGGTAAAGCCAACGACATTACTGTCAACGACCAAGGGCTTACCAACGAGGAGTACGAAGAAAAAGAAAAACTCGAAAAGAAGAAAAAACGCGAACTTACCGAGGAGGAAAAGGCTCGCCTCGAAGAATTGAAGAAAAAAAAGAAAGTCAAGGAGGACGCTATCTCCATTCTTCGCGGTATCTCTATCCGTATGCCCCTGCTTATCTACGGCGCAAAAATTGATGAAAGTCGTGAGGACGAGGAGCTGACTATTGACAACTTCACGCAGCTTGTCGACCCTCAGTCGTGGGAAGAATTTATGCCCAAAGGCGTTACCAAACAACGCTTCAACGCCTTCAAGAAGTATTACGACCCCGACATCTTCACAGCCGCCGCCAAGCGCATACGCCAAATGGCTCGCGCTGCCGACCGCCTCTCTATCGAGGAACGCATCGAGCGCATCGCCTCTATTTTCGCCACTTTCCGCAATCCCGACAAGGAAACGGTGTTGACTCCGTGGCGCGTTGTCAATATGCACATGAGCGACTGCCTCGGCGGCTATACGTTCTTCAATGATGATTTCTCCGAAACCATAGAAGAACCGCGCTTCGTTGACCGTGGCGCAGTGACCGCTGATGTTTTCTCGCCTGAAAGCCATCTGCTCGAAATCAACTCGAAGTCAGGTCTATATCCTCTCTATCTCGCATACAACATCTATCGCTCACGCTTGCGCAATGCGATGTTCTCACCGGAAACCCTCGAAGAACACTTAGGCATTTGGGATAAAGCCGTTGCCGAAAATATCTTCGTCATTTGCAAGACCCCGATGGCTAAGGCCATCACACGCCGCACACTCCTCGGTTTCCGCAGCGGCAAAACCAATATGTGGGCGCCGGACGACCTTATCAACAAAATCAAGAACCAACCCGACCTTTTCATAAAAAAGGTCACAGACTTAGTAGGAAAGAACGTGAAAATTAACGCAATAGTCGGAAACCCACCTTACCAAGTTATAGACGGAGGTGGAAATGGCAGTAGCGCAATACCAGTTTACAATAGTTTTGTAGAGGTGTCACAAAAGCTAAGGCCTGATGCTATCAGTATGATTATGCCTGCCAAATGGTATAGCGGTGGACGAGGGCTTGATGATTTTAGACAACAAATGCTTAATGATACACGCATTAGCACGCTTGTTGACTTCCAAGATTCACGTGATTGCTTCCCAACGGTTGATATAGCAGGGGGTGTCTGTTATTTTTTGTGGGAAAAAGACTTTGATAATATGTGCACTGTCATTTCCATGGCAGGTTCTAATCGCAAAAGTGAAAAACGCTATCTTAATGCTTTTGACACATTCATTAGAGATTCTCAAACAATCGCTATAATCCACAAAGCCATCCCTCAAACCTCATCTCCCTCCTTATCCCAAAAGGTTTACTCGCGTAAACCTTTTGGGATAAGGAGTTTCGACAAAGGTTTCCCGGCGAAGCCGGGTCGATATATTCAACTTTTCGGCAGTGATGGGATTTCGTGGCTTGCCCCCGAAGATGTGCCGCAAAATCTATCTCTTGCTCCGAAATGGAAGGTTATAATGTCGAAAGCATCTGCTGAACATGCCGGACAAACAGACAAAGAAGGGCGTAAGCGTATCATTTCTCGTTTGGAAGTTCTGCCTCCAAATACCATCTGCACCGAATCGTATCTTCTTCTTGACGTATTTGAAACACAGAACGAAGCTGAGAACATGAAAAAATATATGCGCACTCAATTTGTCCGCTTTCTTCTTGGCTCAATTCTTCTTACACAAAATATAGTTAGAGATAAATTCCGTTTTGTTCCTCTGCAGGACTTCACGGAGGGCAGTGACATTGACTGGAGCAAGTCCGTGGCGGAAATTGACGCGCAGCTCTACGCCAAATATGGCCTCACCGACGAGGAAATCAGCTTCATCGAATCCATGATTAAACCTATGTGACGCCTGATAATCTATAGGGCTATGGGCTTTTGGTGTTTTATGCGCGATATGTTGGTGTTTGATTGGTTATTCGGACACTATAAGAAGGAATCCTTTTGGGAACGCAGCCAAAGGGAGAGCCAACGTTATGACAATCATTCCTCTCAATATGAGCATAGGGGCGGTAGTTACAGTAATTATAGCCACGAGGATTATGCCCAACAAGATTTTGACGATGTTCTTGACGCGGGCATGTTCGATGATGATTTCTAACTGATAACATTATGAGATATTTCCTCGTTATAAAATAAAGACAACTTGATATGGATAAGAATACACTTGAATTTGTGACATGGCTTATCAGTAAACTTGCTGATTGGCTCAACCTGCCGCAGTGCGATGTTTACCGGCGCCTAATGAAGTCGGGAATACTTTACAATTACATAGTGCCATCATATGACGTTCTCCATACTTTTGGAGCGCGTTACCTATTGGAGGATATAACTGATTTTATGAAAGAGAAAGGAGTGTTGCCACAATGAAACTTTATCATTCGTCACCTCTGACAATAGAGCACCCTGATATTTCGTTTTCTCGAGAGTTCCTTGATTTCGGGAAAGGCTTTTATCTGACTTCTCTTGAAGAGCAGGCCAGACAGTACGGCAATCGATTTATTCGCCGTGAAGTGGAAGCGTGGCTTAATATATACGAATTTGACATAAACCCCGCAGATTGGAAAGTCTTGGTTTTTAATCATTACGATATGGATTGGTTGGCTTTTGTCACACAGTGTCGGAGAGGTGAAGACAACTCAGACTATGACCTCGTGATTGGTGGGATTGCCAATGATAAAGTTATTCGTACACTGGAACTTTATTTCAGTGGTGATATAACTGCCGAGACCGCTATTGGTAAACTCAAATACGAAAAGCCCAACAACCAGTATTGCATCCGTTCACAGCGAATGCTTGATGAATGTCTGAAACATAAAAACAGTGTGAAGTTATGACCGAAACGGAATTATATCTGCGAGGAAATAAAAATGCCGGTATTATAATGGCGATTTCAGAATTGTATGGAATCTCAATCCAAGATGCCACTAACATATATTATCAATCGGAGACAGCAAAGCTAATCGAAGAGAAGGTAGCAGACCTACATTGCCGAAGCGAAAAATATCTTGCCACTCTTGTGTGGGAAGAACATCTCGCAGGCAAGACAAATCAGGCCGCAACCATATGAGCATTGATATTGACTACATAAGAAGCATTGCGGCCAATAATGAGGGCGTGGATGTTGAGTTCAAAGAGACCACCGGGCAGTTGAACCGTGGAATGGAGACGTTGTGCGGCATGATAAATGGCCGTGGTGGCATCGTTGTGTTCGGAGTCAATAACAAAGGCAAGATTATCGGTCAGGAGATTTCAGATAAGACAACTCGCGAGATTGGCGATGCGCTCGGACGGTTTGACCCGGCTATTGACATACAGCCCCTGTATATTCAGTTGGAAGATTCCAACAAATATCTGATTGCCTTTTGCTCAAACGGTATGGATAGCGACAAGCCTTATATGTGGGATGGCAAAGCGTATCAACGTCACGACAGCGTTACAACAGTAATGCCCCGTGAGCGGTTTCTCCGTTTGCATGAGGAGCAGACCGGGTTAACGTACAAATGGGAGCGCAAGGTTAATCCAAATTTGACTATTGATTCTCTCGATGAGGGCCTGATACATAGAGTGGTAGAGGGTGGCATACGTCGCGGCAGATTAAGCGATGAAGCGAAGAATGACAATACTCCGACGATACTTAACCGCTTGAAACTAACACAAAATGGTGCAGTGCGCAATTCCGCAGCCGTTTTGTTTGGCAAAGATTTGACCGACTATCCTCAGGTGCTTCTTCGTCTTGCGCGATTCAGAGGCACAGACAAAAGTGAATTTATTGACAATAGGCAGATATATGGCAATATCTTTGAGTTGACCTCCGGCGCGATGGACTTCTTTTTCAAACACCTGTCATTGTCGGGGACCACGCACAACAGAATTGAGCGCGAGGATGAATTGGAAATCCCATACGATGCGCTCAGAGAGGCCGTTGTCAATGCGCTATGCCATAGAGCGTGGCAACAGGAGGCAAGCTCAATAGGCATAGCCATATATGACGACCGAGTGGAGATAGAGAACGCCGGTCGGTTTCCTGCAACCTTATCACCTCAGCGTTTAACCGCAGAGGAGGCATCGGCGAATGACAACACTTCTCTCCCTCCGAATCCTGATATTGCCAATGTTATGTTTATCGGAGGATTAATTGAGCATTGGGGACGCGGCTTGTCTATGATGAACAACAAATGTAAGAATGCCGGACTGCCAAAGCCTCAGATTAACGACAACGGCTATATAGTCAAGGTGATTTTCGCCCGACCACAAAATGGCGAGAATGAGGAGATAAATGACAGGATAAATGACAGGATAAATGACAGGATAAATGACAGGATAAATCCTGTATTGGATTTACTTGCGGAGAATCCATACATAACATTGCCTGACGTTGCTCTCCAACTTAAATATTCAGAGAGTAAGGTAAATAGAATTATCGCCGAGCTGAGAAAATTAGGTTTATTAACTCGTGAAGGATCAAATAAAACCGGGCGTTGGGTTGTAAAAAAATAACCCGATAGAATTTTACTATTTTTACCATTTTCATGCTTTTTCCGATATTAAGTGGAAAAAAGTTGCAGGTTCGGCAATAAGAATATAAATTTGCAACTTATAAATCAAATTTACATTTAATATGAATTCGAAAAAGTATCTATTGCAGGAGTCCGACATCCCTACGGCTTGGTACAATATCGTGGCCGACATGGATGTGAAGCCCCGCCCGATTATCAACCCCGCAACGCGGCAGCCGCTCACGGCAGAAGACTTGTTTCCTTTGTTTTCCGAGGAGGCCGCGCGCCAGGAAATGAACACTGTCGACCCCTGGATCACCATTCCCGAACCCGTAAGGGACATGTACCGCATATGGCGCCCCACCCCGCTGGTGCGCGCCATCGGTTTGGAACGCGCGCTCGACACGCCGGCTAAGATTTTCTTCAAAAATGAAAGCGTAAGCCCCGTAGGCTCTCACAAGCTAAACTCTGCCATCCCGCAGGCTTTCTACTGCAAAGAGCAGGGCGTGACAAACGTAACCACCGAAACCGGCGCGGGCCAATGGGGCGCGGCGCTTGCCCTGGCTTGCCGTTCGTTCGGCCTCGACCTCGCCGTGTATATGGTGAAGATTTCCTACAACCAAAAGCCTTACCGCCGCTCGATAATGCAGACCTACGGCGCCGAGGTGATCGCATCGCCGAGCATGTCGACAAAAGCCGGACGCAAGATCATCACTGACCACCCCAACTATCAAGGCTCGCTCGGCACGGCAATATCGGAAGCCGTGGAATTGGCCATGTCTACCCCCAACTGCAAATACACCCTCGGCTCCGTGCTCAACCATGTGTCGCTCCACCAGACCGTAATCGGCCTCGAAGCCGAGAAGCAGATGGCTATGGCCGACGCCTACCCCGACGTTGTGATAGCATGCTTCGGCGGCGGAAGCAACTTCTCGGGCATCGCCTACCCGTTTCTCCGCCACAACCTCAAAGACGGAGCGAAGACCCGCTTCATAGCGGCCGAACCGGCGGCCTGCCCCAAACTCACACGTGGCAAATTTGTCTACGATTTCGGCGACGAGGCCGGCTACACGCCTATGATACCGATGTACAGCCTTGGCCACGACTTCGCCCCGGCCAACATCCACGCCGGAGGCCTGCGCTATCACGGAGCCGGCTCCGTCGTGAGCGAACTGCGCAACCAGGGGCTTGTCGACGCCGTCGACATAGCCCAGCTCGAAGCCTTCGACGCCGCGGTGCTTTTCGCCAAGGCCGAGGGCATAATTCCCGCGCCGGAGTCGAGCCACGCCATCGCCGCCACTATCCGCGAGGCCATCCGGGCAAAAGAAGAAGGCACATCGCCCACAATCTTGTTCAATCTGTCGGGCCACGGCCTTATCGACATGGCATCTTACGACCGCTATTTCGCCGGCGATCTTGCCGACTACACCGTCGACGAAGCCGACATCGAAGCCAATACCCAATCTCTCACACAGGTAAAATGATAGAACGTCTAAAAAGCATCCTTTCCCACGGCGACTACACCATCGTCGTGGGAAATCCTGCCGTCGAGCGCATATTCACGAGCCGCGAGCGTGGCGTCAAAGCCCTTGTTCACCTCATCGACACCGACCCGGCGCTGCTCCGCGGAGCCACGATAGCCGACAAGGTCGTAGGCCGCGCCGCCGCAGCCTTGATGCTGCGCTCGGGCGTGAGCCGCCTGCATTCGCGCGTAATCACATCAGCCGCCGTCGATATGCTGCGGAGCGCCGGCATCGCCGTCGACTTCGACACCGAGGTCGACATGATAGCCAACCGCGCCCGCACAGGCCGCTGCCCCCTCGACACCCTCTGCGCTCCCCTATCCGACCCCGCCGAAATGGAAGCCGCCATCCGCCGCTTCTACAAAGATTTGGAATCTCGCCGGGAACACTAATCGCGGGCGGAGCCGAAGGTGACGACTTTGTTGAAGATGAAGTTGGAGAGGGTGTAGGCCACGTTGCCTACGAGCGTGGCTATGCCGTAGCCCGACAGGACGATACGGTCGGTAAAGGCATATTCCATGTCGCCGAATGGCGAGCGCGACAGCACCCACACCACGGCAAATTGCACGCAATAGCACACCGCGAACCCGCACAGAAACAGCGCGGCCTCGCGCCGGATGCGTCCGTCGGAACGGAAAACCCATCGGCGATTCCACAAAAACGAGTTCACAAATCCGGCCACGTACCCCAAGGCGTTCGACAGATACTCGTCAACGCCCAAAAATGACTTGCACACAAAGATTATGCCGAGCGTGAGGGCGGTGTTAAGACAGCCCACCACGCCGTACTTTACAAGCTGCAACAGCGAGTCGCGTTTCATCTCTATCTTTTTTTCCTGTTAACGGCCGCCTTGCGCTCGGGCATGGCATCGGCGTTGGCCGATTCGGTGGCATAATACCGGCATATGTCGGTCAAAAAGCAACTTTCACACATCGGCTTGCGCGCCTTGCACACATAGCGGCCATGCAATATCAGCCAATGATGAGCTTTTGGTATTATGGCCTCGGGAATATGCTCCACGAGAGCTTTCTCGGTCTGCAAGGGATTGCGGCTGCCGGTGGTGAGCCCGATGCGCTCCGACACGCGGAACACATGGGTATCTACGGCCATGGCGGCCTTGCCAAACACCACGGCAAGTATCACATTCGCCGTCTTGCGTCCCACCCCGGGGAGCGTGGTAAGGGCGTCGATGTCCGACGGCACCTCGCCGCCATATTCTTCCACAAGCCTCCGGGCCATGCCTATCAGCGATTTCGTCTTGTTGTTGGGAAATGTCACCGACTTTATGAGCTCGAACACACGGTCGGGGTCGGCCTCGGCGAGCGATTGCGGCGTGGGGAACACCTCGAAAAACGGAGGGGTTACGATATTCACGCGCTTGTCGGTGCACTGTGCCGAAAGGATTACGGCCACAAGCAACTCATATGGCGAGCCATAGTGCAACTCGGTTTCGGCAACAGGCATCTCCTGCTCGAAACGGTCGAGGGCTATGCGATAACGTTCTGATATGGTCATCGTGGATTCAAATATGTGTGAGTATTGACTCTATTGCTATATATATTATTGTGATTCCGCCTGTTATATAGGCCGGGCGGATGGTGGCGTTACGGTCGAGCGGGACAAATACCTCGGGTCGGAACTTGCGCACGGCAAAATATGCCGTGAGCGAGGTGACGGCCCCCACCACGGCCCCGGCCATCAGATCGCCGGGGTAATGCACTCCAAGGTAGACACGCGAATAGCATTGCATAAGCGCCCACGCCACTACGGCTACCGTCCATCCGCGCGTGCGCAGCGTTAGCGACGTGGCTATGGCGAGAGCCACTGTGTTGGCGGCATGGCACGACGGAAAGCCGTAACGGCCGCCACGGTAGCCGCTCACCACATGCACAAGGTCGCTTAGCGGATTGTCGAGGTTGGCCGGACGCATCCGCTGAATCACCGGCCTTATTATCGACGCCGAGATATAGTCGGCGGCGCCAACGGCTATTCCTATCATGGCTATTATCACAAAACCTCGCTTCCAGCCATATCGCCATACAACGACAGCGGCGAGCGCGACATACAGCGGCACCCAGATCCAGCGGCCGCTGAACGCAGCCATAAACGGGTCGACAAACTGATGATTCAGCCCGTTGAAAAACAGAAACAGTTGCGTATCAAGTTCTTGTAGACGATCCATTATCTTTTCGACAAATCGGTATAAAGGGTTTGAAGATATGCTTTGAGCAGAACCAAAGTGGTGTCCGACGATGCCTCGTAAGGCTCTCCCGTGTCGATTGAAAGCACGGCGTCGCCAAGGCGAGCGTGGCGCATGGCGGCAAAGTTGCGCCGGCTATAAAAGGCAAAGGGTTCGCGGACAGGGTCAAGAAGGTTGCGGCTAAATCGCCAACACGATGTATCATCGCCAAGAAGCCCGAGCACCGTGGCGGCAATATCAGTCTGCGACGCCGGCAGCGACAGCAATGTGCTGTCAACGGCGATATCGCGTATCGCTCCACCCGTGAACACCAACGGGACATGATGCAAATCCTTAGGCTCGGTCAGCCCCTCGGGCCATGAGCCGTAGTGGTCGGGGACTATCACGACAAGCGTGGAATCCCAGCCCGGGAGCCGTTTCAGCTCATCAATATATGCCCCGAGGCACGAATCGGCATAGGCAAAGGCATTGAGTTTCTTGTTTTCGAACCGCGATGAATACGGCACCTCGAAAGGCTCGTGCGAGCTCGATGTCTGCACCACCGTAAACCGCGGGCGCCCGTCGCGAGGCGCGGCCTTGGCATCGGCCGCGGCACGGGCAAACACACGGTCGTCGTGCACGCCCCACTTGCTAAGACGCTCTCCCACAGGGAAATCGCGGTCGGACACTATCCTGTCAAACCCCGCGGCCACAAGCATGGCGTTGAGATTGGTAAAGTTTATGTCGCCGCCGTAATAGTATGTCATATCGTAGTCGTGCTGCGATTTGAGCGATGCCGGCAGCGAGGGCAGGCCGTCGAGCTTGTTGACATATTTCAGCAGCGACGTGGTAGGCGGCCCCGGATAGCCGCACACCGTGGCCGGCACGCCTCGGTCGGTACGGTACGACGACGCATAGGCATCGGTCCACAGCCACCCTTCGGCGGCTATGCTGTCGAGACGCATCGCCACAGAGTCGCCGCCCAGGCTCGGCATCAAATGAGCCGAAAAACTTTCAAGTATAATTAGCTGTATATCAGGCTTGAAACCGAGCCGCGGCACACTGTCGCCCTCCACAGCCAGGGCATCCATAGCCGCCTCGGCCTCGTCTTCGGGCATAAACCGAAACTGCTTTTCAAAATTGCCCTGATGCGCCGACGAATACAGCAACGAGAACACCGGATTCACCGCCGCATGGTTGAGCCTCATGTCGGGACTGAAATATGCGCGGCTCGGATTCATCGTCGACACGGTCACGCCGCCGCGGATAGGGAGGAACAGCAACGCCACAATCACAGCCATAGCCGCAGCTTTCAAGCCACGTCTTGGAGCACGGACGGTGCAGTCGGCAAATGCAAAATATGCCCCGGCCAAGGCCTTATACATGCCGGCGGCAATCGCGACAATCGCCACGGCCCCGACAGCCCACTGCCACAAAGGCACGCTCGCCATAGCCGCGGCAGGCGATGTAGTGAAGTAAAAAATCGGCGTGACATCCAGTTTAAATCCCCAGTAAGGGTAAAGGGCGGCATCGGCCACAAGACACATGGCCACGACAGCGGACACCAATCCGAAATAGACCCTCATGGCAACATGAAGCCATCTCGCCGACTTGAACGCAAGCACGGCCGCCGCTATCGCCGGTATCACCGTAAGATACGCCGCCACCGAGCAGTCCATCGACAGCCCGTGGACCACCACGTCGAGCCATCGCCCCATATCGTAGCCGCCCGCGGCAAGCATAAACATCGGCTTGGCCACGGCAAACACCGCCAAGGCGATGCAATAGACGCTTAATAATCTTAATATAAAATTTTTCATTTAAGTCTATCTGATTTTAATATACCCGCTGTGCGTCCCTACACTCAAAGTATTGACTTTTTCAGCCTGCTTAATTCGCATATAGTTCAGCAAAGATACATAAAAATTCACGATTTTTTCGTACCTTTGCATCCGTTTTTTCAAAGGTACTATAATATGCATGATTTATCTATTGCCAAGCGTTACATTATTTATGTAGCGGGCTTGTTTTTGCTGTCGCTCGGCGTCGTGCTCATCGTACGCTCTGCCCTCGGCACCACCCCCATCTCGTCGATCAACTATGTGGTAAGCATCAACACTCCCCTCTCCCTCGGGACATGCACTTTTGCAATAAACATGCTCCTCATCTTAGGCCAGTTCTTGATTCTCGGACACCGGTGCACGCGCGTCGACGCCGTAGAGATTCTGCTGCAAATCCCCTTTTCATTCATCTTCTCAGCCTTCATCGACGCCAACATGTATCTCACGCGCTCCTTCGTTCCCTCCAGCTACCTTATCTCCTTTGCCGCACTCGCCCTCGGCTGCCTCACCCAGGCCCTCGGCGTTACGCTCGAACTCAAACCCAACGTGTCGAAGATGTCGGCCGAAGCCTTCGTCGCCTATGCCGCCAACCGTTTTAACAAACCCTTCGGCCGTCTAAAAGTAATCTTCGACCTCTCGCTCGTAACCACCGCCATCGTCGTGTCGCTGTGCTTTTCAGGCCGCATCGAAGGCGTCCGTGAAGGCTCCCTCATCGCCGCGGCATCCACCGGCGCCCTCGTCGGTCTCCTCAGCCGCCACATCGTCACCCGCCGCAACGCCTCCGCCGCCGCCCACGCCCTCCGCCACATCCTCCCATTGTAGGAACACAAGCCTCCGGCTTGTGACTGATTACCCACAATCCGGAGGATTCTTTGCCAAAAGCAAAGCGCTTCGCGGTCAGTGTTCCTGCACCCATTACCCTTTCGCACATATAAAATAAAAACCCGGGGCCGCATCTGTCGGATGCGGCCCCGAGTTTTATGAGGGTGTATGCAAGAAAGCGGGTTGATTATTTTTTACCGCGGTTGCCGTAGCGGCTCATGAACTTGTCGACGCGACCTGCGGTGTCAACGAGCTTCTGCTTGCCGGTGAAGAAGGGGTGCGACGACGAGGTGATTTCAAGTTTCACCAGGGGATAGGTTACGCCGTCGACTTCGATTGTCTCGCGCGAAGCGACAGTAGAGCGGGTGATGAAGATTTCGTCGTTTGACATGTCTTTGAACACCACTTCGCGGTAATTGGAGGGATGGATGCCTTCTTTCATTGTATTGTCTTTTATTTTATTGTCGAATTTTGCTGAATTTCGCGCTGGTAAGGCGCAACTATTCGTAATGGCGGTGCAAAGTTACTGTTTTTCTACGAATTGACAAAATATTTCTCGCCTTATTTTTCAAGAATCTTTACGTGTGGCAAACGGATCGCGGTAAAGGCCAAGCAATTGCAGGCCAAAATGATAAAAAAAGCCCATATCGTCGATAAAATAGCGGCGGAACAGGCGTCGCGGCTCCTTGCAAAAACGATAAAACCATTCCAGTCCGAGGCGCTGCCACACGGCCGGAGCACGTTTAAGCGTCTTGGCCTCGAAATCTATCGTGGCGCCAAGCCCCATGAACAGCCTCACGCCCGGCATCGCGTCGCGGTATTTCATTATCCACTTCTCCTGCTTGGGCGCTCCCACGCCTACAAGCAGCACTGTGGCGCCGCTGCGGTTTACAATATCGACTATCTCCCGGCACTCGGCCTCATCCTTCTCAAAGCCGAACGACGGCGAATGAGCGCCGACAACAATCTCGCGCCCCACCTCGCGGTTGATTTCGGCACGAGCCTTGTCGGCAACGCCCTCGGCGGCGCCGAGCAGGAAGATGCGGCAGTCGGGGTCGTGGCGATGATACCTGTAATAATCGGTGAAGAAACTGCTGCCCGGGATTGCCTCGGGAAGCGCCCGGGGAAGAAATCTCGACAAACGATGCAATATGCGGCTGTCGCATACCACCCACTCCGCCCGGCGGTAAACGTCGTAAAATTCACGGTCGCGCTGCAATTTCACAAGGTGGTCGACATTCGGAGTTACGAGCACCCCTCTGTCGAGCCTCTCGAGCAGCTGCTCTTTGGTAAGCGGCATGATGCCGACATTTAATATTCTAACAACATCTTCCATCATCCTTATTAACGGAATTTCACATATATTATTATATAACGGGAAAAATCACAAAAAGGCGCCTCCAATGTGTGTGCTTGGGGGCGCCTCGGCGTGTGAAGTTGGAATTGGATTAAGACAAGTTTGTCGTAATACTTAAGGAGAATCGAATTTTGGCTCAATTCACTTCACATATTATGCAATGCCGGGTGAGGGAGTCGAGACCGGCAAATACAGTCATTTTCAGATGCCTATCAACACGCACTTCTATGGCAAGACACGCCCTGATAGACCTTTACCCGGCTTTACGCCATTCTTTTTAATTAATGCCGAGGCGCGGATTGGAAGGATTAAATTGGAGGAACGTTAGGCCACCGCAAATTCGTGGCCTTCTTGATCAGAGGAGAGGTCTATAAATTTTGGTTATGATGGAGTCTTTAATTTGTTAAATTGATGATGTCGCAATATTGCGGTGTGCCAAATAAGGTTTTTTGATAACAATATGTTGCGTGTGTTTACGGAGCGAAAGCGTAAAAACAAAGCAAAAAGTGAGACAAATTGCTTGTTCAGCATCGCAAAGTTAACGCTATTTTTAATATTTCCAACTATTTTTCCACCATATATTTGACGCATTAACCGAAATTAACTCCATTAAAGCAAAATTAACCAAATTTATATTAAATTAATATATCGCCACATCTCCATCATCGCAACAAACCCGGCGACAGACACAAAATCAAAAGTTTTTCATAAAATTATTGCAAAAAATTTGTGCGTATCGAAAAAAATTGCTTACTTTGCACTCTGTTTTATGGCCCGTCATAAAAAAGCGGCAAAATGATGCAATTGCGCGCGATATGAGATGCGACGTGCGACCGTAAACAACCCTCAAATTACGAATAACAATAAACCAATAACAGCCATGTCAAAAATTTGTCAAATTACCGGCAAAAAAGCGATCGTAGGCAACAACGTATCTCACTCCAAACGCCGCACTAAACGCAAATTCAATGTCAACCTGTTCAATAAAAAATTCTATTGGGTTGAACAAGGCATTTGGATTCGCCTCACAATCTCTGCCGCCGGCCTCCGCACTATCAACAAAATCGGTCTTAACGCCGCCATGATGCAGGCTGCCGAAAAAGGCTTCCTCACCGACAACGACATCAAAATCATAGGATTCTAAGCACGTATCCTTTAATTCAATCTATTTAATCGCACAAAACCATGGCAAAAAAAGCAAAAGGCAATCGCGTGCAGGTAATCCTCGAATGCACCGAACACAAGCAGAGCGGCATGCCCGGCACTTCTCGCTACATCACCACCAAAAACCGCAAGAACACTCCCGAACGTCTTGAGCTGATGAAATACAACCCCATCCTCAAACGCATGACACTCCACAAAGAAATCAAATAATACCCCTCTGAGATATGGCAAAGAAAACAGTGGCCTCACTTCAGAAAGGTGAAGGCCGTACATACAGCAAAGTCATCAAAATGATGAAATCGCCCAAAACCGGCGCCTACGTCTTCAAAGAAGACATGGTTCCCAACGACGCCGTTAAGGACGCCCTCAAATAAGTTTCCCCCAATCCCAACCCATACCCCCCGACGCCGAGGCAGCCCCACCGCAGCCCCGGCGTCACTCTTTTCCATATCAAGCAGCCCGGACATCACAACGAAAAAAAGCACAAGCCGTAATTCCGGTGCACTATTATTTTACAGTCAGGGAGCGAATCCACCCGATAGGAACACTGACCGCGAAGCGCTTTGCAAGGCAAAGAATCCTCCGGATTGTGAAAAAAATACAATCACAATCCGGAGGATTGTGTTCCTACATAATCGATTCATAGTAATTTGTGAATTTCGGCACAAGCCGAAAATGCAGTGCATAGAATCGCGTAGCGATTCAAGAATGTAGCCCGGGGTGGAGCGATAGCGCAACCCCGGGTATCGGCATTGGCATCATCCGTGGTATTGGAGCGAGCGACAGCGTAGCGTTCTGCATCACGGTTGGCACTATCGAACGCTCCGGCAGGCTCCGCTCCAACGCCATAATAAATAACATCCACGCCCCCCAGGGCTGTCGCCCTGCGCTACAATATTT
>ERZ777305.374-NODE-374-length-74148-cov-16.161095_pt1 | contig 74148 bp, 62 predicted proteins | sample MGYA00374965_ERZ777305 | MGnify/ENA primary metagenome ERZ777305 (study PRJEB29328, sample SAMD00013331) | mouse gut metagenome | study: EMG produced TPA metagenomics assembly of the Metagenome analysis of fecal microbiota from mouse which was promoted...
TCAACTTCCTTCGCTCCGGCGCTGCCTCCGCTGTTCTCAACTTCCTTCGCTCCGGTGTTGCCGCCGCTGTCTTTGAGACTTTCCCCGTCCCCGCTCCCCTCTGCGGCTGCCTGCCTCGCTATCAGAACCGCCATGATCACATGGCGGCATATACTGCGGGAGGGACAACTGCACCGGCTCTCTGCCAGCGGCAAACGGAGCGTCACCGTTTCACTTCCGGCTGTCACAGACAAATCCTCTGCGCTAAGATCGATCCCTTTCGCCGCCTCCTGCGCCTTTTCGCCCTCTGCCTCCAGATCCTTATATGCCCTTTTGACGATCCCCTTGTTGCTGATGCCCACCAGATAGTCCTCGTCCACATCCGCCAGACTCTGTCTCCAATCCGCCATCTTCAACCCCCAGCATATTATTACTGTCGTCCAAGCCGGACTACGTTACTGTTTACACCGAAACTCACCAAGTACGACTACCCGACCATCTCCGCCACATGTTCCGCCAGCTGCTCCGGGGTCATAGCGCCCACAAAGGCCCCCAGTTGAGTCAGCTGGCCCGCCACGTGGCGACTGTAATTGGGCGTGGCTGTCATATCCAGCGCTGTCAGCGCGATCAGCCTGGCCCCACTCTCTATGATATTGCGGCTGATGCCAAGCATATTGTTCAAAGAGCCGCCCTCATACAGATCCGAAATCAGTACCACCAGGGTTCTGTGAGGATTATCGATCAATGTCTCGCAGTAACCAAGCGCTCCCGCGATATCGGTGCCCCCGCCCAGCTGTACGCTCATAAGCGTCTCCACCGGGTCCTCCACATGGCCGCTTAGATCCACCACATTGGTGTCGAAGATGACCAGCCGGGTATCCAGCATGGGCAGCCTGGCAAATATGCCCGCCATGATCGCGCTGTGGATCACGGAGTCCAACATGGAACCGCTCTCATCCACACAGATTACGATCCTCCACTGATGATAACGTTTCATGCGGGAGTGAAAATACACCTGCTGCAATACCAGCTGTTCCCGCTCCCGGTCATAATGCTGAAGGTTTTTCCGTATGGTCTTTCGGATATCCAGGTTGCGCATACTGCGCACAGGACTGCCGCTGGTGCGGTCCAGCCGCCCCTGCATGGCTCTCTGCACATCCTGCTGCAATCTGTCCATGATCTCCCGGGCAACCTTGCGTACGATCTCTCTGGCCAGCTGCAACACTTCGCCTTTCATCATATGTTTCAGGCTCATAATAGTCTTAAGCAGCTCCCGGTTGGGCTCCAGACGGCGCAGCACCTCCGGGTCGGTGAGCAGCTCCGTCATCTCATATTTTTCCAGTGCATGGCGTTCCATGATCTCCACGGTCTCTCTGGGAAACAGCTTTTTCATCTGACGGAGCCACCCCGGAACGGTCAGCCTGGAATCCCCGCTGCCTCCCTGGCGTTCCTGCCGGATATCCTGCTCCTCCCCGTATTCCCGGGAATACAGAAAGTCCAGCACTTCCTCCATGCCCATGTAATTGACGTCCCCCTGGCTGTAAGTTATCTGTCCCGAGGCGTATTTTCCCAGCACCAGCCTCCATCTGTTCAATATCTGTCCGTCTTCCATGATACCCCCTACCGTTCCTCCATCTCTTCCAGCGCGTATCTCTCCAGTTCACGTCCGTAGAGATACCATGCCTCGGGAACCGCCTGCCGCTCCTGCAGCCTCCGCCCGCTCTCGCCGTGAAAGCCCGCCGCCGTCCTGGCGATGCGGTCTGTCTCCGACGGGGTGAAATAGGTGAAAGCCATATGTAGCTCCGGCAGCAGCCGCATGAAATCTTCCTCTCCGATCCGGCACAGAAATTCATCCAGCATCCGCAGAAAATCATCCCCCGCAAACACCAGATCCTTGGCCCCAAAGAACAGCCCCCGGAAAAACAGCGCCGTTTTCATCAACTGTTCCCCGGTTCCCGTCAGGTATCCCCGGCACACCTGCCGGGTCTGTTCCACGCTCTCCCTGCCGCCGCCGTACAGCAGTCCGTGTATGCAGCCGTGGACTCCGGGCTGTATCCCGCTGTCCCTGTCCATGGTCAGCAGAGCCTCAAAATATCCGTCCAACAGGACATTGTCCGGCGGCGTTTCCTCTGCCGGGCCCTTGTCCCTGTCCCCTTTGTTTACGACAGGGGAATCCTCCCGCTCCATTCTTCCTATAACCTGATACAACAGCTTCACCGCCTCCATGCACCGGGCCATGTCCTCCTCCTTGACCCGTGCCATTCCCGGCAGCAGCCCCAGGAGCCTGCGGACGCAAATCTGCAGCGGCTCCTGTATATCCCATTGAAAGTCATACAGCCGTTGCAGCTGCCGTATCATGGTCATGGACCGCAGTGCGTCGGCCAGGGAATAGAAGTCCGTGTCCGACACCAGGAGCTGTGACAGATGACCATATACCTGCTCCGCCTGTCTCTCCAGTCCCATCTCCAGCACCTGGGACAGCAGCAGCGCGCCCTCTCTGGCGTATACCGCCTTTTTCAGACTTTCCATTACCAGGCCTGTTGCCGCCTCCTCCAAAGTGCCCCCGTACACCGAGGCGTCGATCAGGGCCGCCATAACCTGGGCGCTCCATTTGTATTTCCAGATCTCTCTCATCAGATTGCGGTCCCGCCCTGTCTGCAGGTTGGGTCCTTTCACCCGCCGGGCAAAAGAGGTCTGCAAAAACAGCAGCCGGTGAAAAAACATGCTGATCTGGCGGTGTTTCTGTTTGCTGAAAACGGATAGAGTCACTTCGTTTTCCAATGTGGATGCGGTCTGTAGTCCATAGCGCTTACATCCCATACGAAAATCCTGCAGCAGCGGCGGCTCCCCCGCATCGCGGCACAGTTCTCCCACCTGTCTGCCCGTCATCTGCCGCCGCAGCAGCCGCATGGGCTCATCGGTGGCCAGATTGTATTCTCCCTTGACAAAACAGGACAGCACCGCGTCCCGCAGTTCATAGGCCCCCGGCTGGGACTTGCCCCGCAGGGCCGCCAAGCCCTCCGCCATGGAGCAGGCGCATATCTCGTCATAGGTGGATGTGCTGCCCTCCGCGCGCCGTATGGCTTTGCCTGTGTGAACGATCATGTTCAGCACTGTATCGGTATAGGGCCGCTCCCCCTCCTCCGCCACATGCCCCCATATCTCCTGATAAAATCCGGGAAAAGGCATACCGCTGGCATAACCGTTTAGGGCATCCGCCGCCTCCATGGAATAAGGCATCAGATAGACTCCCTGATCTCTGGCGCTCACCAGCTTTTCCGGCATATCTGTCAAATCCCCTGTCTCCAGCCGGCGGGCCAGCGCCGGGGTATGAAAGCCTCCCGTCACCACCAATATGCGCCGCAGGCCCTCCTCCGTCCCGGCAGGCTGCCTGCACGTTCCCGCCTTCTCTCCGGCAGCCTTTCGATGCTTGCCCTCCGTCCCCGAAAGCTGCCGGGCCGTCTCCAGGATCTTAGCCGCCATATAGGCCTCCCGGGCCAGACAGCCCTCCTCCTCAAGCTGCTCCCGGGGGGTGCTTTCTCGGGCCTGGCGGCAATAGGTCAGCAGATTGTCAAACCATGTCTCCGTCTCCTGCTCCAAACCCTCAAGCTCAAAATATTTTTCCCAGAATTCGTCAAAGCTGCGCAGGCCCGTCTTCTCACACAGACGCTGCACATAGGCGCTCCGGGACAGCAGATAGTCGTCGTTATAGCTGCTCTTCTCCCCCTCCCGGCGCATACCCCTGCCCGCATGGGAGGCGGCCAGAATATCCCCATAGGGCAGATCGATAAAAGCCACCTTTGCCCCTAAGGCATCACCCGCCCGCAGAGCCGCCAGCTCCGGTGAATAGTCCAGAAAAGGATAATAACAGCGGTATTTCTCCTTTTCCTCGGACACCGCTCCCGCAGTATCGTCGTAGGAGTAATACATGGCAAAAGGCGCTTTGGTTGCCTCATCCAGCATGGCAGGAATCAAGCCGCAGGCAGAGTCGGGGCCTTCGATCAGCACCGCATGGGGCTGCCAGTCCCGGATCGTCCGCCGCACCTGCCAGGCGCAGGCCGGGCTGTGGTGGCGCACCGGGAGCAGCTTTATTTCAGCCATTTCCTGGCGTCGTAGTATCGTTTCCATAGGCCACCTTCCTTGTTCGCCTTGTCCCGGATCACCGTGTTAAAATAGTCCTTTACCCGGGTCAGATCCTCCTTGTTCTCCTTGGAGAGAGCGCCCACCAGATTCTGCACCAGATCGTCCACATCCATGGTTCCGTCTCCGTAATAATATCCGCCGATCATGGTCTGATAGTACACGGACACGGCCTCCGCCGTGCTCATCACGGCGCTGGGACTGTCGATGCGATGCCCCAGCGCCGATACGCCCTCCCGCAGCTCGTGATAGGTGGAGGCCAGCAGCTCCGCCACGTCCTCGTCCACGGGCATATCCATGTGACTTTCCGCAGCCAGATTCTGCACCTCGTTTATAATGATCTGCTTTTCCAGCGCCACCTCCCGCACAGGCATCACCGTCTCGAAGTTAAAGCGGCGTTTGAGCGCGCTGCTCATCTCGTTCACACCCTTATCCCGGGTGTTGGCCGTGCCGATCACATTGAATCCCGGCCGCGCAAACAATATGCCGCCGTCCCCCAGCTCCGGCACATTCAGCACCTTGTCGCTGAGTACGCTGATCAGGCTGTCCTGCACCTCCGCGGGCGTGCGGGTGATCTCCTCAAAGCGGGTCAGTATCCCCTGTTCCATGCCCACATACAGCGGAGAGGGCACCAGCGCCTCCCGGCTGGGGCCTTTTGCCAGCAGCAGCGCGTAATTCCAGGAATATTTGATCATATCCTCCGTGGTACCCGCCGTCCCCTGTATGGTATTGGTGCTGACACCGCTGACGGCGGCGGACAACAGCTCCGAGAGCATGGTTTTGGCCGTGCCGGGCTCCCCCACCAGCATCAGGCCCCGATTGCCCGCCAGGGTAATGATACAGCGCTCCACCAGCGCATCGTTGCCAAAGTATTTTTTCCCTATGGTGACGCTGCCGCCCTCATAGGAAACGGGCGTCTTGCTGCCCAGAATAAATGTACGTACCGCTCTGGGGGACAACTGCCAGTTCTCCGGCTTTTTCCCCGTGTCTGTGGCCTTAAGCGCCTTTAGCTCTTCCCGGTAGCGCACCTCCACCGGGGGGCGCAATAATTTATGTTCGTCCATATGTATCCCAAACCTTTCTATATGCTAATTTTATTCTAACCGTTTCATTTTTTTTCGTCAATGGATTATGTATTTTTAGGAAAAAGGATTTACACAAATCCGGCGGCAGAAAGAATAAGGTTTCTGTTGGACAGAGCGTTTATTCTTTCTGCCGTGTATCAAGTATTTATTACATGTCCTCTGTACGCGAGACCTATATAGTCCGCTATTTATCTCCGTGGCGTTTTTCCAGTTCGGCCGCATTGCTCTCCACCCTCTTTCTGCCCAGCGGATAGATAAAGAACAGCACTGCCGCTGCCAGGAGGTACACGATCCCCGGGAAAAAGGTGGAAATATTGTAGATGCCTCTCGCCACCTGCTGTGTCTGAGCCGCAGCCAGCTCATTATAACCGATCAGCGCCAGGGCCCAGCCGCTCATGCCCCCGGCCAGAGCCTGTCCGATCTTGCGGGAAAAAGAGTAGATCCCGTAGATCGTTCCGTCGTCTCTGTGGCCAGTGATCACTTCCTTGTCGTCAATAACGTCGGTGACCAGCGCAAAGCACTGCATGTTAAAGAAACTCATGCCGATCATGGCCCCAAAGATCAGTGCGATGAAGACCCATACATTGGTCACATGCAGAAAACCGATTACCACATACAGCAAACCGGAGAGCAGCATGCCCACGGTACCGCTCTCCTTTTTACCGAATCGCACCGAAAGTCTGGTGGAAAACGCCGCAAGTATCAGCATTACCGGCAGCTGAAGCATGGCCGACAGAGACAGGGCTGTGGTATTTTTGAAATAGTCAGCGTACAGATAATTATTCAGCCCCTGGCTCATCAGGGAGGCCAGCAGCATCAGCAGGGCGGACAGGATCACCCCCAGCAGAGCCCGACTGCCCAAGATCTCTTTTAAAAGCTCCACCGCCGAGGAACTCCGATTTCCCACGCTGTTTTTATCCGGCAGCGACACCCGTTCCGTGCAAAGCCAGTAACAGAGCAGGTAGCCGAGAATGGCGCATGCGGAAAACACGCCTGCCAGTACTGTAAAATTGGTGGGATTTACCACCTGATTACCCGCCGCGTCCTCATAGTAGATCACCAGAGGGGCAACCACGCTGATCAGAATACCCGCGAACATACCGCCCATGGAGCGGAACACCGACAGGGAACTTCTGTCTTTTGGGTTCTGGGAGATCACGGAGGCCATGGAACCGTAGGGGATATTGATGGAGGTGTAAAATACCGAGCCCCACAGAATATAGGTCACAAACATATAGGCCACCCTGACGCCGTAGGGCAGGCTGCGCAGGCCGGACTGATACATCAGAAAGGAGGATATGGCCACCGGCCCGCACATCCGCAGTATCCAGGGGCGGAATTTTCCGCTATTTCCTGCCCTGGTCCTGTCGGCAATGCGTCCCATCCCGATATCGGTGAACGCGTCGATACAGCGGGCGATCAAAAACATGGTGCCGATCAATCCCGTGCTGATGCCCATCACCTTGGAATAGAACACCATGACATAGGTGCTGGCAAACAGAAAGCTGAAATCGTTTGCCACATCACCCAGCAGATAGCCCGCTTTGTCCCTTATGCCAAAAGGTTTGACATTATTTTCGCTCAATTTATCTCTCCTTTCTGATCCGATTCAGTCTGCGGTTGATCTCCAGGATCTCCTCCGCCGTAAGGGGTTTCAGACCTGCGGTTCCCAGCATGCTCAGCATTCTCTTTACGGTAAATCCACTCATCATCCTGATCATGCCCTCATTCATCTGCAAGCCGCCAGGGCTTTGCTCTCCCCCGGGGCCCTGCTGCCCTCCGTGTTTCTGCTCTCCCCCGGGACCTTGACTACCCGCCAGCATACTGCCCAGCTCCAGCAAAAACCGCTTACCTTCATCGGTGGTAAGCAGATCCCCCAGCTTGTCGTTGACGGAAAAATACCCCTCCGGAGCGGTGATGTCAAACCAATTGATCACGCCGCCGCTCTCCTTCATGCGGTACTGCTCATTGAAAGTGTCCACCTTGCGTATCCTGCTCTGATCCCGGCAGTCTCCGGCTATCGCCGTCAGCACCGTCTCGCCCCGGTTGGGCACGTCAAAATAGAAAAAGTGTTCCGCGGAGGTCTTTTTGCCAAGACTCTCCCCATCTGCCATCAGTTCCACCTCCGGCTGATTGGAGTAGACCGTGACCTTAGTCATATCCTCCACCCGGTCCACATAGCGTTTCCCGCAGATATGGACGAAAGGTTCCTGAGACAGCCAGGCCTTGTAGGCATAGAAAGCGTCCTTTTTATATTTCCTGTCAAAAGTCACCAAACCCTTGTGGTTCATGCCGTCCTCTCCTCCTTCCGCTCTGGCGTCGGCGGCAAAATCAAACATATTCCACACATGGGTAGCCCAGATATAGGGCCTGGAAAACAGTTGTCGAATCAATTCCTCATGATAGTACGCCTGGTATTCCTCGGTGTAATCCCCCTGCTGCGGGTGGGAGCTGTGCCAGTTCAGCGCCTCACAGCCATACTCGCTCATGCCTATGGGTCTGTGGGGATATCTGGCGTGAAAACGGTCAAAAAACTCTCCGTTCATGGAGGTGTCCCCGCCGTACCAGCCAAAGTAATGGTTGTAGGAGATCACATCCGGGATGTTCAGATATTCCGCGTCTATATCGCACATGGATACCACGGCAATAGTGGTCAGCCGGATAGGGTCCAGCTCATGGCACAGGTCATTTAAAATACGGTGGTTTTCCAGCAGACCCGGGTCCTCCGCTCCGCTCATGGTGATCTCATTGGACAGACCCCACACCACGATGCCCGGATGGTTGTAGTTCTGGACCACCAGCTCCTTCATCTGGGACACGGTGTTGTCCGAACCTTTCTCCATATGTCGGGAAATATAGGGAATCTCCGCCCAGACCACCATGCCCCGCTCATCGCAGAGATCGTAAAAATACTGGTCGTGCTGGTAATGGGCCAGACGGATGGTGTTGGCTCCCATCTCACAGATCAGATCCATATCTTCCTCATGGTCCGCCTTGGACAGCGCGTTGCCCTTGCCCGGGCGGTCCTGATGACGGGATACGCCCCGCAGGGGATAACTCTCTCCATTTAATATAAAGCCTTTTTCGGGGTCGACGGCAAAGCTGCGGCAGCCGAAACGGATCTCCCGGCTGTCCAGCTCCTTCTCTCCGTCAGCCAGAACCGCCCGCAGCGTATACAGGTGGGGATCTTTGCGCCCGTTCCATAAGCGGACGCTTTTAAGGGGTATATGAACAGTGGGGAAATCTCCGGTTGTCTCCGCCTCCGCCACCTTTTCCTCGCCGTCCCATATGGAAAAGCGCAGTTTTTCCTTTTCCGTCGTTCCGGTGACATATGCCTCCACGTAAACATCGGCGTCCTTGTCCTTCACTATAGGAGTCACGCTCACCCCCGGGCCGCCAAAATAGTCCAGATCAAATCTGACCCTGCCCACACACAGCAGGGAAACATCTCTGTAGATTCCGCCATAGAATGTGAAGTCCGCCATCTGCGGATACACATGATCGTTGGGTGCGTTGTCCACCAGCACCCGAATCTCATTTTCTTCCCCCAGAGCCCGGGTAATATTGCATCTCCAGGTGGAATAGCCGCCGTCATGGTGGGCCAGCAGGCTACCGTTAACATATAGATCCGCGGAGGAGTTGACGCCCTCAAACTCCAGATACACCTCCTGGTCGCCGACCTCATTTTTTTTCAGTGTCTTTTTATAACAGCAGGTTCCCCGGTAATAGTCGTTTCCCCCGTCCTGACCATCCGTCCCGTTCCACGTGTGGGGCAAGTCTACCCGCTCCCAGACGGCTGCTCCGTTTTCCTCTCCTACAGTTTTACAAAACTGCCAGCCTTCGTTCCAACAGATCTTTCTCATCGCTATACCTTTCCGCGCGCTGCTCCGCGCTCCATACAGGCATATCTTCCGCCCGATTCCGACAATGCTTTCCCAGCGTATTTGTCCGTATCATTATTTGCGCAAGCCCGGAATTGTATACGATTTCGGCACAAAAAAAGAACCCCTGCGCTTTTCAGTGGTTCTTTTTTCGTATCCATCGCCCGGCACTTTTGCCATTCCGCAACCTGCGAGCTTACGCTGACTCAATCCCGCTCTCTGCCGCAGGATTTTCCCGATTGTCTGACTTTAGTGTCCAATACCCCGTCACCTCCCGGCTACCTTCTTCTTTTTGCTCCAGCAACACGGGGCCGTTCAGAAACAGCCTGTCCTGCCCTTTCTGTAAAATGACAAAATGAGTGCAGAGTATCCTCCTGTGATATTCTATCATGTTCATGGGATCGTATCCACAGATCCGGTACTCTCCTTTTTTCTCCACCGGGTTTTGGCTCAAAAATTCCTCTATCTGCCCGGCTCTGCGCTGTCGGTACTTTTCCAGTTCTACCTGTAAAGGGTCTTCTTCCGCACTGTCCACGCAGGCCAGTCCATACACCGCTCCTGTGATGTAAGCCGTCCGGCGTATATCCAGAAACGCCTGGTCCGGCGCTCTCAAGACCTTTAGGTAACGCCCCATCTTTTCCTCAAACTTGTGGGGATTGATGGCCCGCAGTGCCCTGCAGCCCGCGTACTCCGCCCTGCCCTCTATGTGCTCCGCCATAAGTTCCTGTTCCAGATAGTCACCCAGCCCTTTTGCCCGCTGCCGCCGCAGGGCGCGAAAAGCGGCCAGCAGCGCCCCTCTCCTCTCTCCGGTTTCACTGTAAGCCTCTGCCAGCAACTGATTTTCGGTAAACCGCAAACGATGATTTTCCGCATTCTGTGGATAAGATAACAGCTTAAAGTCGTCAGGATAACGGCTCTCCCCACTCCGCATCTGATATGCGTGAAACATCTCATGCACCAGATCCGCAGTAAGCAGCTCCGCATCCGCCTGCTGTGGATCTTCCACATAAAATATGGCGATATACTCCCCCTCAAAGTCAATGGCAGTATTTCCCATAAAACGGTTATCCCACGGGATCACCCCCTGGGACAGCCAGACGTGAACGGAATCATAGATGCCGAATTCACAGCGCCCGAATCCGGGGCATATTTCCTCAAAAGGCACATTCTCCAGCAGGCTTTCAATTTTTTCATATAAAGAGCGCATCTCTTTCCCTCCTGAACCTATACGGCCGTTAATATCTCCGTATTTCCGTATATATACAGGATAGACCGTCAGGCCCAGACGCTCAACTTGAAATTCCCCGACTTTTTCCTATTGGCCCTCCTCTATTTTCCGAAGGGCGGCGGCTATCTCCCCGGTCTGCCCGGTAAAAATAAACCTCCCCACATTAATCTTGCTGTCAAAAAGATATGTGTACTTAAGCTCCCCCGCACACTCCCGGTTGATATACTGTAACAGTATCCGGTTCAATTCCCGGGACCGCTCCTCTCCCGGCTGGTCATAAATCAGACAGGCTGCCGGCTGCCGGGCATGTTCCTCCTCCAGAAAATGCTGCGCCCGCATTTTAGCCTTGATCTGTATACCGCTTTTGATAAAGGGCTGCGCCACAAAGCGCTCCACATCCTCCGGTGAAAAAACATATTTCCCGGCGATCATGGCTCCGGTGAGGATTCCCTGCCGGTAAAAATTCCGCAGGGAGCGGACGGAATATCCGGTCATCAGAGCCAGTTCGGCTAAACCATACTCCATGGTAGTTCCTCCGTCTTTATGTCTTTTATATTTCCTGAAAGCGGGAAAAATCATTTGAGCATCTCCTCATACACCGATCTGTCCACGGTAAATTCCTGCGCTCCCATATAGCCCGGTGCCACCTCATATTCGTCAAAGGCCAGCACAAGGTTCCCGGCCTGGTCAAAGTAAAAATCCTGATCTATTTCCAAGCCTTTCCAGTTCATCTCCGGTTTCTCCTCCATATCTACCCAGTAGGATTTATCCCGATATTTTTTCAAAAACCGTCCCGTCCGGCAGAGGATCACCCGGAAGCAGCGTGGACAGATCCGCCCGGAACGTTACGTTCCAACCGTTTTCTTCCTGTTGGAAATACCACTCTCTGTCCGTATCCTCGAATTTTACTACCAGCATATCATCCTCCCAATAATATCCCGCCCTATCATCAATAGAACCGAGAAAACCGAGGTCATCGGAAAAGTCAAGGCTTTTAAAGTGCCCTATTGAATCGCCTCCACCAGCATCAGACTTATAGGGAGTTCATAACGCCCTGACATATACCAGCTGCCGTCCTCCCGCTGCAGCATGAGATAGAATACTTTCTCCTGGGGAAGAGTCCCCTCGGGCCACATGGACCAACTGCACTGGCAATTCAGATGGACCATGGCTCTCCATCTCTTCCCGTTTTCCACATAATCCTGGTGAGGTCCGAAATTCCCATTTTCATCCAACTCGCTGAAAAATACGGCATACTGGCGTCCTGCGTCCGTATAGCTGTACTGGCTCACGCCCCCTACCATGGCAAGCAACTGACCATCCTCTTCCACAAAGGGAGCAAAGTCCCCCTTGCGATCAAGAGTCGGAAGGCTGCCCGAAAGCAGACCCTCCGTGATCTCCGTATCAAAATAACGGTTTAAATAAGTCCGCAACTCCTCCATACTGGTGATGCCCGGCTCATCCACTACGCCGTAATTGACGCCGTCGATCACCTTATAGTAGGGCCACACATCCGAATAGGGTCTTGTGGAGATCTCCCCCATATTTGTAAACCAGCTGTAAACCCGCTCCGCCTCCTCAAAATCCTGTCTCCACCGGGGAATCTCCTCCATGGGATATCCCTCCAGTTCCTCATAGGGGAATTGTTTCGCCGAAAAGCTGCTCCAGCAGGTTCTGATCTCCTCCAGGCAGGCTGTATACGCATCCGGGGACTCCGGGTCGTACTCCACAAAAGCAGGTTCCATATAATAATACGCCCCCGTTCCCGCCCGATTGGCCTGGAGCTGCGTACCTGCCACTCCGGCAGAATGGTCATTATTATAATCCCAGGCCAGCAGGTATTCCATGCCCCGGATATCCCAGGTACCGCTTCTATAGGCGATCTGCTCCAGACCCGGCTCCAGATCGGGATACCCCGTCCAGAAATAATAGCACAGACAGCCCTCCGTTGCCAGCTCATGCCAGCCGTCTTGCGGCTCCCCCTCCGGCAGACCGGACAGGGAATCTATGTGAAACAGCGCCAGATGCCGCAGATAGCGCTCTCCCGCCTCATTCTCCCCCAGCACCGCCCCGTAGGCCACTTTACCCACCAGACTCCGGGGAACTTCCATGGAAAAATAGGGATCGTCGATGACCGTATCCCTGATGACCCGGTAGTAGGCATTGTCCGAGCGCACATGATCCGACGCAGGATCTGTGGGGTCCCCCTCCGGGATTGCACTGCCCCAATCCTGTCCCGGTGTCTCCTCGATACTGTTTCCCGGCTGTTCTCCGGCACTGTCTCCATGCTGGCCTTCATCGCTGTTTTCCGGTTGCTCTCCACCGCTTTCCCCCGGCTGCTCCGAAACGGATGGAACCTCCGGCGCTGCATTGCCGCTCTCCTTAGATTCGTTGGGAGTTCTGTTGGGGTTTGCGCCCATATCCCTCTCCCCCCGCACTCCCGTACATGCCACGCAGAATATCCCCAGCATCAAAACCGCCAGAACCGCTCCTGTCACAGCCAGAGTCCTGGGCCTTTTAGCGATCATCTGTACCCGCTCCCTCAGGTTTTTGCCGTCCGCGGTCATGCTTGTGGCGCAGCATAAAAAATCCGCTTTGCGGCTCTGCTGTACAGTCACCTCCACCAGCACCCTGCCATAGACGCTGCGGTTTTCCTCCCCCAGACGCCCCACCGTTCTCTCGTCACAGGCCAGTTCACTGTCCTGACGGCTCACATAGGTCGCCAGCCACACCAGCGGGTTATACCAGTGCAGCGTCAGACACAGGCTGCGCATCAATGACCAGATATGATCTCCTGTCCGATAGTGGCTCTCCTCATGGGCAAGCACATAGGGCAGCTGCTGCTCCGTGATGCCCCCAGGGAGGTAGATCGCGGGATGCGTCAGGCCGAACAGGCACGGCCCGGTCAGATCGTCCACCACATATACAGGCACGGTACCCTTCTCTGCCACTGGCCGGAGACGACGCGCACGGCAGAGTCTGCGCCAAAAACTGATATTGACTCCCGACAGCACCAGCGCCGCCACTGCCGCGCCTGCCGCCCAGACGATCAGCAATGCCTTCTGCCAGGAAAACCGGTCTCCATTCTCTGGCAATCTCTCAGGACCTGGTATCGGCTCCGGCGCCGTAACAGGTGTGAAATGACCGTTTTCCGGCTTTTGTAAAATATCCGGCGTGTATGCTCCGACGAGCTCCCCGCCCGCGTCCTCCCTAAAGTCGGGAATCTCCTGAACGCCCTGCTCCTCCTGCCCGGCGGGCAGCAGATTCAGTATGCTCACATTCGTACCTATAAAATTACAGGGGATCAGAAGGCGGACCAAGACCAGCAGCCAAAGGCCATATTGTGTCTTCGCGCTGATCTTTCCTTTAAAGATCCGGCGTATTAACAACACCAATGCCACTGCCACACTTGAGGTAATCATCCATGCCAACATGCTCACATCCTCCTCTCTGCCTCTTCCAGAATATCATACAGTTCCCGGATCTCCTCTTTGGACAGGTTCTGCTTTTTCGTCAGCGTGCTCATAAGCATACCCACGCTGCCCTTGTATACCCGGCTTAAAAAATCTTCCGTTTCATGCAGCAGCGCCTCCTGACGCTTTACCAGCGGACTGTAACACCTGACCTCTCCGCTCTCATCGCAGTGGATCAAACCTTTCTCGGTCATTCGCCGCAACATCGTAAGCGTCGTGCTTTTGCTCCAGCCCATCTCCGCCTTCAGGTAGTCCACAACCTCCCGGCTGGTGCGGGGAGCCTGCTCCCACAGGCATTCCATCAGGTGCCACTGTGCCGGAGTCAGGTCGGTTCCCGGCTGCTTTTCCGGTATATTGTCTCCCATGATTTTTTGCTCCTCCTAGTCACTGCATAATGCGGTTTACTTTGTAAACCCAATATAACACAGGGTGGTTTACGTTGTCAACCACCCTGTGCTTATTCACTGACTTATTTCACTGACTTTTGTCCTACTTATTTGCCGTTATTTTTTTCTCCTGTGAAGTCTTTCTGTAAACAAAGAACTCCATACTGTTTTCCCTGAAAATATCCTTTAATATTATAAGTCCTCTCCGTAGCTCTTCCTCTGTGTCCGGGATTTTTGTTCGTTATGCATGGCGAATCTGTGGGAGACTAAAACATGTATACCCTTTTGCGGCACCAGCAGCTCCGCCTCCTCGCAGGTGAGATGGCCGCAGTTCGGCGCACAAGGATTATGATACGCCGCACACATGGATCATCTGCCGGGGAAGTACGGTAAAAAAGGTTTTACATCCCGTGGGGAGAAAAAGGCCGTTGCCTTCTGCGTCAATGCCATGATCGCTGTGCCGGTAGCCGTGCCGCCGGGACTTGCGCTAAAAAATCGTCGTAAGCAACCGTAACAGCCGGGCCAGATCGTCTATCATCCGCTGGTCTATCATGGAGACGGAACTGCTCTCCGGCGTATACGCCGCCCATGTCAGCTCCAGCGACCAGTCCTCTATCTGCTCTGCCCCGGGCAGGTTTCCTGTGACCACCGTCCTCACCCGGGGTTCTCCCAGATAGACCGCTATGTACAGTTCCATGCCCTCCGGGAGATTCCAGGAATCCGTATCTCCCGGAATTCCCATCCGCTGTGCCAGCTGCCGCGCCAACTCCAGTCGGCGGTCAGTGTCGGTGATACGATAGACCAGCTTTTGCTCCTGCCGGTCCCACTCGTCCGCTGCCAGAACGGCTCCACACAACATGGGCAGAGAGAGCTTTCCCTGTATTTCTTCCAGTTTTTCCCTTATATCTGGGATTTGGCCCAGTTCCAGCTCAAAGGCATGTTCCAGCTGTTGCAGCGAAATATAGTCCCCAAGGCTCCACTGGGGCAACATCTTATCCAGCAGCCTGTTCTCATGGGTAAGATGGGCATAGGCTCTGTCATATATGGCATGTATGTCTATGGCCTGGCAGTCCCGGGTCAGGTACAGTTCCGTGAGCGGACTGCCGCTTTCTCCGCTGGCCGCCAGCCTTACGGCCTCACCGTCATATCCGCCATGCAGCGTCACACTGTTCCACTCCGTTCTCTCCAGGCCCGTAATCTCCGAAAGTATCATTAAAAATTTCTGCTGATCCGCCGTCAGTTTATCCATATTCAGACTGGCCTGTAGGGTTATGGCGCAGTTCGGCGCCGTCAACGCCTCCCGCAGCCGCCGGGCCTTGGGGACGGTGCGGATTCCCAGCACTACCGCCGCGGTCAGTACCACTGTCAACAGCAGGCATAGCGCTTTAATTATCCGGTGTTTCTTTTTATGTTTGCCTCTTCTTGCGGATTGTCCCATAGATTTTCTCCACTGAATACATATAGGTCCTTATGTTCCGATTGCTTTTTCAGATACAATGCAACAACTGCATCTGTAAGTTTATTATAAGCTTCCCCGCCATATTTGACAATACTGTCCGCCTGTCCAAAAATTTAATAGGAAAACTATAGAAAATTAATTTCTTTTCTTCTTTGGCTACGGTATAATTAGTATGGTTTTGTCATGAAAAATTCACTTTGGAGGAAAGCCATTTATGGAACAGAATACCCCTGCGCCGGAAACGGATTTCGGCCGCCTGATAAACGAGCTGAGCGGCACCGATTCCATTGCAACCATAGAAAACATTTTTGCCGCCTGGCAGGAGATGATGAGCCGCTACCGCTGCGCCATCATGGAAGTGGAGACCAAATTCCGGGTTCTGAACGAACAGTTTTCTCTACAGCATGAGCGCAATCCCATAGAGAACATAAAGACCCGGATCAAATCGCCGGACAGCATCCGCCGGAAGATGACAAAAAAGGGGCTGACTCCCCTGACACTGTCCGCCATCGAGGATAATCTAAATGACGTGGCGGGAATCCGGGTGATCTGCTCCTTTATCGATGATATCTATATGTTGGCTGACTGCCTGACCAGCCAGGACGACATAACCCTGATCGAGTGTAAGGACTATATCAAGCATCCCAAGGAGAACGGATACCGCAGCCTGCATCTGATCGTGCAAGTACCTATCTTTCTACAAAACGAAAAGCGCAATATGAAGGTGGAAGTCCAGCTGCGCACCATCGCCATGGAGTTCTGGGCCAATCTGGAACACCGGCTGCGCTACAAAAAGGATCTGCCCGAGGCGGTGCAGCAGGCCACGGCGGACGAGCTGTACCAATGTGCCGAGGCCAGCGCCCAGCTGGACCGGCGCATGCAGCAGGTGCGGTATACGGTGGAAAAATAAGATATCTGCTGCGAGGCAGAAATTGCGTAATTGCGTGAAGATCGTGCGTGTGCTATAATGGGTAAAGTGCGAACCTCTCCCCCTGTGACGAAGTCGATTACCTATCACAGTATATGGAGACCGGGATTGGGAAACAGGAGAGGGCAACGGCAGAACGCTGACGGATTACACTAAAGCAACGATAATTTGGAGGGATGAACATGTATCAGGACAACAAAATCTGGATCGGTATGGCCGGAGATGAAAAGGTGTACATATACCCCGGTATGGCCAACCGCCACGGCATGATCGCGGGTGCCACCGGCACCGGTAAGACTATCACGTTAAAGGTGCTGGCAGAGTCCTTCAGCGACTGCGGCGTACCTGTATTTCTGGCGGATGTGAAAGGCGATCTGGCCGCTATGTGCAAGCCCGGCGTGATCTCCGAGAGCCTGCAAAACCGTATAGACGACATGGGACTTGCGCGTGAAGGCTTTGCCTTTGATGCCTATCCTACCACCTATTGGGATATTTATGGGGAAAAGGGCCTGCCCCTGCGCACCACCATATCGGAGATGGGACCGCTGCTGCTGTCCCGTATCCTGGAACTGAACGATACCCAGAGCGATATCCTCACCGTTATCTTCAAGATCGCGGACGACGAGGGTCTGCTGTTGATCGATACCAAGGATCTGCGGGCCATGATCCAGTACGTGGGAGAAAACGCCAAGGAGTTGACTCTGCGGTACGGCAATATCACCAAACCCAGCCTGGGAGCCATCACCAGAGCCATCATCGCCTTGGAGAGCGAGGGCGGGGAGTTATTTTTCAGCGAACCGGCCCTGAATATCTCGGATTGGTTTTGCCGCAACCGGGAGGGCAAGGGCGTGATCCAGGTTCTGGATTGCCAGACGCTGGTCAACAAGCCCACGATGTACGCCACTTTCCTGCTGTGGATGCTGTCGGAGCTGTTTGAGACTCTGCCGGAGGTGGGCGATCTGGATGCCCCCAGAATGGTATTTTTCTTTGACGAGGCGCATTTGCTCTTTAACAGTGCCTCCAAGTCCCTGCTGACCAAGATCGAACAGGTGGTGAAACTGATCCGCTCCAAGGGTGTGGGCATCTATTTTATTACCCAAAGTCCCCGGGATATTCCCGACGGCGTTCTGGCGCAGCTGGGCAACAAGGTACAGCACGCGCTGCACGCGTACACCCCTGCGGAGCAAAAGGGCGCCAAAGCTGCCGCACAGTCTTTCCGGGTAAATCCCGATTTTGACACCTATGACACTCTGATCAATCTGGGGGTGGGCGAGGCATTGGTATCCGTACTGGATGAGGACGGCATCCCCACTGTGGTACAGAAATGCGATATTCTGCCTCCTCAGAGCCAGATGGGCGCTCTGGATGACGATATCAGGGAGCGACAGATCAGGAAAAACATCCTGTATCCTAAATATAACGATTATTTCGACCGGGATTCCGCCTATGAATTCCTGGAGCGGATGAATCTTGCCAACGCCGAGGCTGCCGAGGAGGCGAGAATAGCTGCCGCTGAAGAAAAGCAGCGGCAAAAGGAGGAGGCTGCCGCCGAAAAGGCCAGGCAAAAAGAACTGGCTGCCGCACAGAGGGCGGAGGAGCGCAGGCAGGCCTCCGGCCAGCGGGCCGTGAGATCCGCCGCCAAGAGCGTGGCAAACAGCGCCGCCGGCACGGTTGGCCGGGAGCTGGGCAACACCATCGGCAAGACGGTGGGCGGTTCCTTTGGGAAAAAGCTGGGCGGTAATGTTGGCGCGGCATTGGGACGGGGTATCATTGGCACACTGTTCGGGCGGTAGACACATACATCTGCAAAAATGCTCCAGAGATAAACGGTTCCATGAAGAACGCTTATCTCTGGAGCTGTTATTTTGACTATGTTTCCGAGTGAGCTCCCCGGAGCAAACCGAAGGCTTCGCTGTAGGCCGTTTTTCTCGCGCTTTGCATATACTGTTCCAACTGCGATTCCATGGATACCCATAAGCGGGACAACTCCGGATGAAACAGACTGCCCGCCCCCTCTTTTATCAGCCGCGTTACCTCCGTCAACGTATATATGGGCATTGTGTCATGCGTGGTCTGTTCCGTCATTCTGCTGGCATATGCGGCTATGGAAACCATATCGGTTATGACCTGTACCGGATTGTCCGCCCGGTTATAATCAGGGGGATATCCTCCTGAGCCGTCATAATATACATGGTGCCCTCCGGCAATAGGAGCGAAGGGCCGGGTGGACTCGCACCGCTCCAATATTCTCACTCCTGCCGCCACATGGCATTTAAACATGGCTGATTCCTCATCCATCCAGCTTCGGGCAGACATCAGCATCAACCGATACATGCTCAGGGCACCCACATCATGGAGCAGACCGCCGTCATAGACAAACTGTAAGAGTTCTTCCCTGCGCTCCCGGACTTCCTCCGCACAGCCGCATCCCAGCGTTCCCACCAGCAGCAGAGGGCATTCCTCTATGACCCTGTCCATCAGCATCTGTGCCATTTGGGCCGTCAAGCGGCTAAATACATAGGCGTCCGGGTTGCGGCAGACGATCAGCTTGGTCACGATGTCCTTCTGCTGCATTTCATTGGGATACTCAACAAAATTCTGTAAAAAGAGCAGAAGGTAGTGTATCAGCTGGTCGTTATACTGATTGTTGGGTGCCCGATGCACATAATCTACCACATTGCGGTACATATGGCACACGATCTCCCTTTTGCTGTCCTTGTACTGGGAATAGCGCCCAACATAGTTGCTGTAAACGGCCGGTATAAATACATTCCCGTACATGCCTTCATCAGAAAAGTCATTCCTGTCACAGTCCATATATATTTTTTCCAGCTGTGTAAACAGGTAGGACAGCGGCTGCAGGCCGCAATAATACTGACTTTCCTCATATATAATCCTCCAGCGCATGGCCGGAGGAAGGTTTCTCTTCTGGCTGCTCTCCAATTGGCGCTCCCACACATACTCCACGGATTCCATGACTTCCCGTACCAGCCGTTCATCCGTTTCGCCCCGGCGGAGCAGTCCCATGGCGGTGGAGCGCTCTTGATGGCTCTTATATAGATAGGTATCCCAGGGCAACGAGGGAGTCTTTTCCCGGTAGACAGGGTCCTGGAGGATCTGAATGGAACGCCTTACGGCGCGCAGCTTTTTCTCTCCCTCTGTAAAAATATTGTAGGACAATGCCAGATTACCCATGGAACGGTGGATATATCCTCTGGTTTCCACATCTTCAATCTCATCGTATATTTTGATATAGGATGCCGACTCCCCGAACAGCATACCCATTCTCCAGCTATGGTTACGCTGTCCCGAAGAGTCCGCACTCTCTCTAATATAAAAGAGCGCCAGCGCCGTCTGATAGAGCTCCCGGATCAGCATATCCCGCTTTTCCAATCGTCTTGCGTATGTGATCAGCGCATTATGGATCATATAGTGCAAAAACAGATCCAGACGTTTTACACCCTCCGACAAATGCGCCGCAAAGTCCTCCAGCTGTTCTATCTCCTCCTCATCCGCGGAGGCTATGTCATCCAATACCGGGAAGAAGTATTTGCGGAGCAGGTTGGTATTTTCCTTAATGATCTCCCGAATCTCATAGGCCTTTCCAGCCTGTCCTTCCATAAATGCATCCACGTCATCAGGAATCTCTCCGGAATTATCGGACAAAACCATCACCTTTTTAGCGTTCTCAATATATTGCTCTTGGTAGGGTTTCATGTATACCCCCTTTCCAGGAACATGCCCATAGTGGAAAAAACCTGCTCAATGTCAAGAGGTTTGGGAAGATGGGCGTTCATACCCGCGTCCAGCGAATTTTTCACGTCTTCTACAAACGCGTTGGCAGTCATGGCTACAATGGGAACCGCCTGGGCGTCCTCCCTGTCCATACCGCGAATGGTTCTGGTGGCATCCAAACCGTTCATCACCGGCATCTGAATGTCCATCAGTATTATATCAAAGTAAAAAGGCTCGGATTCTCGGAATCTGTCAACCGCCTGCTGTCCGTTCTCGGCCACGGTGATCTGAATACCCGACATGCTCAGAATCTCCTGCTCAATCTCTCTGTTGATCTCATTGTCCTCAGCCAACAGCAGATGCCTGTTTGCAAAATTCCACTGGACCCCTCCATCCTCCTGCTTTTTCTCCTGTTTTCCCTCCTCGGTAAAAGAATAGAGTACGGCGGAAAGTCTGCTGAGAAACAGCGGCAACGGAACAAAGGCATCTACGCCGGATCTGGTATAAAGATACTCCGTCTGGCTCCAGTCGCTCCCTGAGAGAAGTAAGATGGGGAATTCCGCTCCCATGCGTCTGCGGACATCCGGCAGAAACTGCATCATATCCATATCCGGAACCTTTTCCACCGTCAGAAAAGCGTGATACTCCTTATCCTCCAGCAATGTGTCGTTCAGGCAGGTCACCACCTCCATGGCATCCTGAGCCACATCCGTTTCCATATCCAGCTTTTCCAGCATTTTACGCAGCTGGGCACCCTGCTGCGCGTCCGATGTCAGCACCAGAACGCGTTTGCCGCACAGTGCCCTCTGATATGTCTCCAGAGAGGACTCGGCCGCATCAAAGGGAATACGCAGAGTGAAACAGGTTCCCTCTCCCGGAGTGCTCTCCACCTGTATATCGCCCTTCATCAACTCTACCAGATTTTTGGTGATGGCCATGCCCAGACCGGTTCCCTGTATCTTGTTGGTAGTAGATTTTTCTTCCCTTTCAAAAGGAGTAAAAAGTTTCTTCATAAACTCCGGACTCATGCCCATGCCCGTATCCTGTACCCGCAGGGTCATCAGTACTTTGGAGGCGTCATCGGTGTTCACCACGTCCAGATACATGTACACATGACCCTGGGCAGGGGTAAATTTTATGGCGTTGGAGAGAAGATTGATACATATCTGTTTTAGCCTGACACTGTCCACTAAGATCTTCTCCTGATCCATGGGCCCCATCTCAAAATGAAAGTTCAGTTTACCCGCATCCGCCTGAGGTTTTGCCACGATCAATATCTCATGCAGCAGATCCGCAATATCCGCCGGCTGGGGTTGCAATAATATCTTACCGCTCTCGATCCTGGACATATCCAGCACTTCGTTAAGCAGGGACATCATATGTCCCGACGCCGTCTTGATCTTATGCAGGCATTCGCTGACCCTGCCGGGGATATCTTTCTGCATCAGAGCAATGTCGGTCATGCCGATGATGGCTCCCATGGGAGTGCGGATATCATGGGACATTTCCGACAGAAAACTGGTCTTGGCGCGGCTGGCCATGACTGCCTCATCCAATGCCCTCTTGTTGCTTTGGTATTGCGCCGTCAAGTCATGCAGCAGACAGACTTCAAACTCGTCCCATGGAAAAAAGACCAGAGAATACACCCGCTCCCCGATCTGGCTGAAAGGCTGCTCGGTCTCCGTCCGGGAAAGCGACAGCCGCTCCCCAATAAACGTCAGCTCCGGGGCACCGTCAGGACACACCCGCATCGCCAATGGATTGCGGTATATCAATCTGTATTCCATGCCTTCCTTACAATAAATCAAAACAGGTTTATCACATCTTTCCCATATGCTTTGAAACTGTCCCTGATCTACCATAACGCGTTTACCCCAATTTCATATATTTTGTCCGATACGGCATTCCAAAACAAGTGAGATCAAAGCTCACAGCGACGGCGCAGAGCCTCCCACTGTTTATCCACCTCGGCCTGGAACTGCGCCAGCAATTCCTCTCTACCCGGTTTGAACAGATGTTTAAAGCGCTTCTGCGGACGCAGGAAATCCTCGATGGGCAGCTTTTTCTTGGGCACGTAGTTCAGCATCCATTTTCCGTCTATCACCTCATACAGAGGCCAATAGCAGGTATCTACGGCCAGCTTACATATGGTCATCAGCTCGCTGGGGTCATACCCCCAGCCCCTGGGGCAGGGAGACAACACATTTAAGAATGCTGCGCCCGGCGTGTAGATGGCCCGCTCCGCCTTGGTATGCAGGTCTTTAAAATTGCCGGTAAAAGTTGTCTGGGCCGCATAGGGGATATGGTGCTGTGCCATAATGGCCGTCAGATCCTTGCGTACCTGCACCTTGCCGTCGCTGGCCTTGCCCGCGGGGGTGGTGGTGGTGTCCGCGTACTGAGGAGTTGCGGAGGAACGCTGGGTTCCCGTGTTCATGTACGCGCCGTTGTCATAGCACACATACACCATATCATGTCCGCGCTCCATAGCGCCGGACAGAGACTGAAAACCGATGTCATAGGTACCGCCGTCGCCGCCGAAGGTGATAAACTTAAAGGTATCGTCGATTTTTCCTTTCTTTTTCAGCACCCGGTAAGCGGTTTCCACACCCGACAGGGTGGCTCCGGCATTCTCAAAGGCGTTGTGGATGTAGCTGTCCTCATAGGCCGTAAAGGGATACATAAAACTTGACACCTCCAAACAGCCTGTGGCATTGCCTACCACGGCCCTGTCCTGGGGGCGCAGCGCCCGCAGGACGGCCCGCACCGCCACGGTACCGCCGCAGCCGGCGCACATTCTGTGTCCGGGCGCAAGACGCTCCTCCTTACTCATGACTTCTTTAAAATTATATGTGTTTTCCATTTTTTTCTCCTATTAAAGGTTCATCCAATTTAGAGGTTCTTCTAAGCCTCCGCTTTACATATTCCCTTCCAGCACACAACATCCTTGTCCAATATCATGCCGCTTGGGCGTCCCGATATTGGACGGTGCGCTGTCCGGGGTTATGCCGCTATATAATTTCAGCCTACTTTGAGCGAAGTCCGATATATTCGTACATATCGGGAATCCGGTGGGTATCGGCGATCTCCTCCAGTCGTCCGTATACCCGCTCAAAATCCTCCACGGTGATATCTCTGCCACCCAGTCCATAGAAATAGTTGACCGTTTCCGCCTGAGATCCGGCGCTGTAGAGTGCCGCCCGCACCTCCGTACCCAGCGGTCCGCCGGTTGCGGAAAACATCTCGCTGCGGTCCAGGATTGCGATGGCTCTGCGGTCTTTTAAGGCCCGGGCCAGTTCTTCTTCCGGGAAGGGGCGGAACACACGGATCTTGCACAGTCCCACTTTTTTCCCGGTAGTCCGGCGGATCTTGTCTATTGCCGCCTTACAGGTGCCTGCGGCGGAACCGATGAGAACGATCACGTACTCCGCGTCCTCCATGGCGTACTCCTCAAAAAATCCGTAATGTCTGCCCGTCATCTCCTCAAATCTGGCCGCCAGTTCCAGGATCACCTCCCGGGCATTGTTCATGGCCTCCCTCTGTGCTCTCTTGGTCTCCATATAATAGTTGGACACCGCATAGGGGCCTACGGCTAGGGGCTCTCTGCTGTTTAACAGATAATGTTCGGGATGATATTCGCCCACCAGCTCTTTTACCTTATCGTCCTCCACCAGCAGGATATTTTCCACGCCGTGGCTGGTGATAAAGCCATCCTGACAGATCATCACCGGCAGGTGCACTCTGGGGTCCTCCGCAATGGGAAATGCCTGCAGAAAATTGTCATACACCTCCTGATTGGACTCCGCGTATATCTGTATCCATCCGCTGTCTCTGGCTCCCATGCTGTCGGAGTGGTCGGCGTTGATATTGATGGGGCCGGTAAGCGCGCGGTTTACCAGCGCCAGTACAATGGGGAGCCTGTCGGAGGCCGCCACATACAATTCTTCCCACATCAGCGCCATACCGCAGGAAGAAGTGGCCGTCAGGGCTCTGGCTCCCGCCGCGCTGGCACCCAATGTAGCGCTCATGGCGCTGTGCTCGCTCTCCACATGGATAAATTCCGTATCGATCTCCCCGTTGGCAATGTAATTGGCCACGTACTGAGGAATCTCGGTGGAGGGCGTAATGGGGAAAGCAGGCATTACGTCCGGGTTGATCTGCTTGATAGCATAGGCTACCGCCTCATTGCCGGATAAACGTTCTCTGATCGCCATTTATTTGCCCTCCTTCATCGTGATGGCGCCGAAGGGACAAACCTTGGCGCAGATACCGCAGCCCTTGCAGTGATCATAATCAAAATCTTCTCTCTTACCGTCCTTCACCGGAATGGAAGAGTCCGGACATACCGGAAAGCACAGCAGACATTGCTTGCATTTTTCCTCGTCAAATACCGGCGTGGAGGTGCGCCACTCCCCTGTGCAAAAATGCCGGGACGTAGCCGGTTCAAATATTTTATTCCCCTCTGTGATATCCTGCCAGGGGCTTTTCTCGTTGATCTCTATGCTTCTCATATGTTTCCTCCTAAATATGTAGCTGAAAAGAACGACGGCCAGTTATTTAAGTGCCTCAAAAGTCAGCTCCAGCGCCTTCATGTTACCGTCGATAACTTCCGGTTTTTTGGCAAATTTATGCTGATAGGACGCTCTCATCTCCTGCAGGAACACCTCCTGATCCATCACGCCGGATACAGCCACAACGGCAGCCAGCATGGGTGAGTTGGGAAAATACTTGCCCAGCGCCTTCACGGAGATCTCCCTGGCGTCAATCACATAGACCCTGCCCTGATATCCTCTCAAATGGGGAAGTATCTCCTCCCTGGACTTCCGGCTGTTGACAATGACCGCCCCCTCAGGGCTTAAACCGTGGGTCACGTCAATGGCCTCCAACAGGCTGTCATCCACTACGGCCACCAGATCCGGCTCATAGATATTGGAGTGCACCGTGATGGGTCTGTCACTGAGCCTGTTGTATGCAGTGATGGGCGCACCCATACGCTCCGGGCCGTACTCGGGAAAACCCTGTACATATTTTCCTGTCTTAAACGCTACATCCGCCAAAAGCAGCGCCGCCGTTTTGGCACCCTGGCCGCCCCGGCCATGCCATCTGATCTCAATCGTATCTTGCATACTTACCTCTTTTCCGCACGTCACGCATCTTACCTGTGACATATTCCTTTTTTCCTCAAAAAAAACAGCTCCCGCCGTAAACGGCAGAAACTGTAATCCATCCCATCCATTTACGACATACCAACATATGCGTTCTCTGTCACGGGAGAAACCCGTCAGCATCTACTCATGCCATGCGGGCATTTTGGTGCTGCAACTCGGGAGGGATATTCCACATACCTTACTCGCGCCGTTTCTCAGCTACCGCGGCTCTCTGTGACCTTTGGGATATATGTACTGTTTCCGTCATCGTTTTTCTCGGTTGAATTTATTATAGTGGTGTGGTAAATCGTTGTCAAGGGGTTCTGTCCACTATACGGGCAAATCGCTAAAAAGTTTTTGGCAAAACGGTCCGGGGGCGTTGCGGGCCATTTTCGGCAGAAAAAAAAGTATTGCAGGTATTCCTTGCGATATCCCCAGTGAGTAATGTATAATGGCAGTAAAGGACAAATCAACGCCAGCCCCAAAATATGTTTTCGGGTCTTTGCTGCGACTTGCCCTAAAAGACGAGCAGACTCAGAAAAGAGGACGACTTAACATGAATACACCCAAGATCGTAGCCCTGTCCGGCAAGGGCGGCGTAGGAAAAACTTCTTTGGCGGCGATGACCGTCAAAGCCCTGGCGGAAAAATATCCGGGGAAAAAAATACTGGCCATCGATGCGGACCCGGCTGTGGGGCTGGCAACAGCCCTGGGTATCGAAGTTAGGCTGACCATCGACGACATCCGCAGACAGGTGGTGTCCTCGGTGGAGGACGGCGATACCAAATCCGCCGTAGAACTGCTGGGAGAGGCCAAATATCATATCTTTGACGCGATAACGGAGTCCGACGCTTTCAGTTTTATCGCCGTGGGACGCCCGGAGAGCGCAGGCTGCTATTGCAAGATCAACTCCTATCTAAAGGAAGTCATTGCGCTGGTAGCGGATAATTTTGACTATATCGTCATCGACGGAGAGGCCGGCATAGAGCAGATCAACCGCCGGGTTATGGAAAAAGTAACTCATTTGATCCTGGTGACAGACGCCAGTAAAAAAGGGACCCAGGTGATTCGGACCATCAGATCCGTAGCCGACACTCTTGTCATGTATGAAAAGCTGGGGGTGATCGTGAACCGTCTGCCGGACGAATCGGTAAAGCAGTATCTGGAGCTTGGCGATCTGCCGGTGCTGGCCTATATCGGTCAGGACAGCGACCTGTCCGCCTTTGACATCACAGGGCAGAACGTATTTCTTATGCGATCGGATTCCGTGATGATGCGGGGTGTATGCCAGGCTTTGGATAATCTGGGACTATAAGACAATGAGGAAATCCATATGAAAGATTTAAGACATATCTACGAACTGGAGAGATTGCTCCAGGAGGCGCATAACGATCTGATACGACAGGCAAAAGACCGGGGGGAGATCGCCATAGGCAGTGTATGCTCCCTGATTCCGGAACCCCTTTTAAACCTGCCTGGCTGTTTTTCGGTCAGGCTCCGCGCTCCCAGAACCGGCTCCATCGAGATGGGTACCTATTACATGACCAGCATCATGTGCGAGGCCTGCCGGGCGATCCTTGAGCGCGCCATCGAGGGCGGCTATCAGTTTTTGGACTGTATACTGGCGCCTGACGCCTGCGCCCAGATGAACCGCTGTGTGGAAAATGTAGAGCATTTGCGACTCTGCGGCAAGGACGGCTTTTTTGTCACCTATGCGGACGTTCCCATGAAATCGGATGAAACGGCCCTGCGGCATTATGTGCGGCAGATGCGCCAGTACATATTGGAGCCGCTAACGCAGCGTTTTCATATCGACACCTCTGACATTGCATTGCAAAAAGGGGTAGACATGCACAACCGGGTATGCCGTCTGCTCATGGATATCGGCGCTTACCGCGCAGAGCAGAATCCCCGTGTTACAGGCTATGAATATGCCCTGCTCTGTCTGGCCACCTATTGCTGTCCCAAGGAGCCTTTGATACCTATCCTGGAGGAAACTTTGGAGGAACTTGGAAACCGTCAGCCTGACCCGCACCCTTCTTATCGCGCCAGAGTCGTACTGGCAGGATCGGAGATCGACGACCCTGAACTGATACGGCTGATTGAAGAGGCCGGAGCCCTGGTGGTCGCAGACCGTTTCTGTCTGGGCGCTTTTCCCGGACGGGAGGAGATTTCCCTTAAGGAAGACGAAGATATCCTTACCGGAATCTGCCGTCACTATATGGAGGGAGGACAGTGCCCCCGCTTTATGAACACAGACAAGATCAGAGAGCGCCATACTTACATGGACCAGTTGGCACGGCGATTCCACGCGGACGGCATTATCTATCAGCAGATCAAGTTCTGCGACTATTGGGGTTACGAACGGGCCTATGCCAGCCGGGTTATGCGGGATGAATTCGGATATCCTGTTTTGAGCATCGACCGTCCCTATGCCGTGGGAAATGCCGGACAGCTGCGCACCCGGGTACAGGCTTTTGTGGAAAGTATGGAGATTAAAAAGATAAAGAAATCATAGCTGTAACTGACTGCTCACAGGCAGGCAGTTACTGAACACAGACTGGAGAGAATACATATGGGCAAGGCCATGGGAAGCGAACCGCTGGGGAAATTCTACAGCGGTAAAAAAGCAAAGAGACGTCGGGAGTGGCGGGGACTTAAGGACACCTGGTACGACTATGTACACTGGCTGGGAATCTGGAAGACTCTGATCGGTTTCATGCTCCATCTGAATAATCTCAGAGCCTTTTTCCGCTACCGCTGGATGGTAAACTATCTGGCTGTGCCGGATTTTTTTGACAGGCATACGGAAGGGCTGCGGGGTACACAGCTGCGCATCACCCGCACCGCTCTGGAGCTGGTAGTCACCGACATGTGTAAAAGCATGGGAGTCATGTTCCGGGCCGATCCGGCCTTGGGCAATGATAAAGCTCTGAATGAGCGGCTGGTAGTCTTCGACGAGAATATGATGAGCGAGATCATGAACGGATTTCCCAATCTGAAATGGGTATCCGTGGAAGTTCCCGCAGTCTACACCTGCGCTATGATGGCACAGGACAGCCTGTTCTACTATCTGGATAAGGCTCAGGAATACGGCATTCCCAGTGATGTATGCCCCATGCCTGCGGCGGAGTTTGGTGTGTCTTTGGAGGACGATTACCCCAGAATCGGCAAATGTGCCATTCAGTGCAATACTACCTGTGACGGAAGTCTCATGGGCAACGGGCTAATGGCAGCCCGTATGGGTATTCCCACCTTCCAGCTGGCGGTTCCTATCCGTCACGACGAGGACAGCGTACAGCAGTACGCCGCGGAAGAGATACGAAACGCAATTTCCTTTATCGAGGAACAGACCGGGGAAACCTTTGACTGGAATGCCTTTTTCGCCTCCATGAAAGATTTCAATCAAGAAACCGCCCATTTGCTGGAGTGGTATGAAGTGTCACGCTCCCCCTATCCCCAGTTCACGGACAACAGCCTGTCCCTGTACCGCTACGCGGTGTATATGGCGGCAGGGGGCAGGGAAAAAGAGTTCCTGCGCCGGGATCGGAAACTGACCCAATTGGTAATGAAGGGATACCAGCGCAAGGAACCCTGCGCCGTTGCTCTGCGGCACAGGGCCATCACCTGGGGCGTACAGGCCGCTTATTATACGGCTTTCGCCGGATGGCTCACCAACTGTTGGGGTATCGTACCGCTGGTAGATATGCTGACTCTCTGCTCTACCAGAGAAGTGAACACCGAAGACCCTGATAAGGCGGTCTACGATCTGGCATATCTATATGAGAAAATGATCATGCGCAGCCGCTCCAACGGCGGTTATCAGGTGGGAGTAGCAGATTTGTGGCGCTACTGTGAGTATTTTCATGCGGACATGGTCATCATGTACGCCCATATGGGCTGCAAATCCATGTCCGGCTATCATGGACTGTTTGAGGAAGAGGCCCGGAAACACGGCATTCACCTTGTATGGGCTACCCACGGGTTGATGGATGCCCGGGGGGTGGGGCGCAGAGATATGCGCACTGAAGTCAACCGTTACATGCGCACCGTACTGCGGGAAGAGCCGTTAGATCCCAGTCTGGAGGATTTTGACGACGAACAGGCATGGTAGAAAAAACCTCCGCTAAACAGGCAATGGGGTAAAGTTTCTTTAGTCACATAGTTCTACGGAACTCGTCAAAGCTGTGGGCACCGGGCGCTGCAAGATACCATTTCCTCAAAGTATCTGCATTCTGCTCGGCCTCCACGCACAGACGTATATCTTCCGGGATCTCACCCAGACTTCCCAGAAAGTCGTATATTACCTGCCTGCATTGCTCAGTGCTGCCTTCTGCAAGGCCTTTCGCTTGACCTTCGACTAGACCTTCGACTAGACCTTCGGCGTGACCTTTTGCAAGACCTTTTGCAAGACCTTCAGCGTGACCTTCAGCGTGACCTTCGGCGTGACCTTCGGCGTGACCTTTCGCAAGACCTTCAGCATGACCTTCGGCAAGACCTTCGGCATGACCTTTCGCAAGACCTTCAGCATGGGCCTCCTGTTTGATCGCCTCCTCCAAAGCCCACATGTCTCTCCGGTACTTAAGATGCTCCTCATATCTCCACTTTGCCCATCTAAACAGATTCATCACTTTTACCTCATCCACCGCTTTCATAACTCCCTCATTGTTGCTCCGCATTTCATCCAGCTCTCGTCTGTTTTTCACACGCAGCAGCCTGATCCAGTCATCCATCCTGTCCCCGGTTAGTTCTTTGTTTAACTCGATGACATGAATCTCGAACTGGTCTGAATACTGCCTGCCTCTCTGATCCTGCAAATAATATACCTTGTGATAATCGGGAAACGGGTCCAGATCAAAGTCCAAAATACTGATCACAATACACTTTTTCAACCGGTCATAGGACTGCCCGCTGAACACGCCGTCCGTATACATCTTTGCCAGATAAAACAAGCTGCGCTTATCCCAGTAGGCCAGCCTTCTGATCTGCAATTCCACATTAATCCTGCTATCATCGTTAAGCAGTATTCTGACATCCAGAATACACTGTTTCTCCTGTCTGCTGCGCCTGCTCAAAAAAGTATTCTCCAGGCGCACGGACTTGATCTCCTGTAGCGGAATCTTCAACGCGTCACTGATAAAATGCTTGCGCACCTCCTCATTGCGCATCAATTCTTTGAATGCCACATCTGATTTCGGGGGAATAAAACTTCCCCACATTTCTTTTTTACCCATTTCCTACCTCCTGCGATATCTTTGTACCGCAATACAGAAGTTAACGGATAAAGCCCACTCACTTCCCCGAAAATCTTCTGCTTTTTATGAAATTGTTATTGTTTGAGTTTTAAGCATAGATTTTCGATATTTTGAAAAGTGAAGTAATCAAACTGATAAGAAATATATGCTTTGAATGTATACTAGCATATGCGCCGGGTAATTGCAAGATTTTTTTAGACATAATTTTGTTGAGGGTAAAAGGTAATTATGCTACAATGAATACAATCGAAAAAATATCCTCAATATACATAGTATGAAAGGACGTATCTATGCAAAAAGGGCGTATTATCTTTTTAAACGGTGTCACCAGCGCCGGAAAGACCTCCATTGTAGAGGCACTGCAGGAACGGGACGACGTATTTTTTTACGTGGTGGCCAACGATCTGTTCCAGGAAATGGTAGGGGACAAATATCTGAGGCAGGACTATTGGAGATATCTCAGCGAAGTGATCCTGATGATGTACCACACCGCGAAACTGTATTCCGACATGGGTAAAAACGTTTTGATCGACGGTATATTGGTGGAACGGGAACAGATAGAGCCCCACTACCGACAACTTCTGGATATTATGGCGGATAATCCGTTGGACATAGTCGAAGTATATTGTCCGTTGGATGTGTGTAGGCAGCGAAACATCGACCGTGGTGACCGCTACGAAAGCCAATCGGAAGAACAGCACATATTGATGGCGGAAAATATCGAATACAGTGTCAAAGTCGATACCAGTATCCTGACTCCGGCAGAATGCGCGGATACTATTGTCAAAGCATTGTTTACAAGCCGGAGCCTGTGTTATGCAGAAGATAGGTGATTTTCATATGGACATCCTTCAGACTCTAAGCTAATATACTGTCAGCGAAACGGAATATTGGGATTTTTCCGGTGTGATAAGGATATTGCGCAAAGGAAATATCCTATTTGAAGCCTGCCGTGGCTGTGCCAATATAGAGTTTAATGTTGAAATAAGCATGTCTACCCGCTTTAGCGTCGCCTCTGTGGCAAAACAGTTTACAGCCTTTGCAGTCATGCTCCTGTATGATCGCAAACTGCTACGGCTGGATGAACCCGCTTGTCACTATCTCCCCTCCCATTTGCGGCTGCCTGCGGATATAACGGTCCACCACCTGCTGTCCCACACTTCAGGATTGCATAACAATTACAACTTTAAGGATGATTTTTATGTGGGAGAGGACAGAAAGCCCTGTATCATGATCCTGTCCAACACAGAGTCCCTGGACCAATACCGTTTGGGAAATGATCTGGCGGCTATACTGCATGGCAGACAGCCCTCTCCTTCCCGCCGTGAGAGAGAAATATCCCTGACATCGGCACAGCTCCAGAGATATACAGGAACTTACCTCCCTGGCAAAATACAGATCGAGCAGAAAAACGGGAAATTATACCTGGTACGCATCAATCAGAACATCCATATCGAGCTGTACTGTGTAGGAAAACACCGGTTCAAGAGATATTATGAGGAACAGCAGGGAGTACATACGCTGCTGAGTGAGGACGACCAGGAACCTTCTGTCTGGGGATATACGCGGGTGCATACAGACACGATATAATAAATATACCGGAGGAAAATCTATGAAATATTATGGCGGCTGCGATGCCGGAAGTACTTACACAAAATGCGTGATCCTGGACGAGACGGGACATATTGTAGCCCATGTGACCACCAGGAGCCGGATCAACCCTGTGCTCAGCGCCCAGGCAGCGCTGCAGGAGGCGGCAGATCAAGTGCCGGAACTTAATAAAGCCGATGACTTGGCCTATCTGGTGGGCACCGGCTACGGCAGGAACAAAGTGCCTTTCGCGGATGAGAACATCTCGGAGATCAGCTGCCACGCCATGGGCGTACATGTGACCGATCCCGATATCCGGGCCATCATCGACATCGGCGGGCAGGACGTAAAGGGTATCGCGGTAGACCGGGACGGCACCGTGCTGGATTTCGCCATGAACGACAAATGCGCCGCCGGAACGGGACGTTTCTATGAGACCATGGCCCATGCTTTTGAGATGTCCCTGGAGGAGTTCTCCAATCTGTCGCTCTCCGCAAGAAACGTGATCCCCATCACAGCACAGTGCACGGTCTTTGCTGAGAGCGAGGTAATCTCCCTGGTGGGGGAGGGCAAACCCATGGAGGAGATCGCCGCCGGTATCCAGATGTCCGTGGCAAAGCGCTGTTTTGTCATGGCAAAAAAAGCCGGAGCCACCGACAGCCTGGCTCTGACGGGGGGCTGCGCCAAGAACGCGGGACTGAAAGACGCCATAGAGAAATTGCTGAAGATTAAAGTCATAGATCTGGCCATTGACCCCCAGCTGATGGGAGCTCTGGGCGCGGCGGAGTACGCCAGACAGAAAGGGGGAAACCCGTGATCGCACTGAAAATCATTCTTATTATTCTGGCCGTAATTATTGTGCTGTTCCTATTGAGTCTGTTCATTTATTTCTTTAATCTGGATATGAAATTTGCCGCCGCCATGACGCCGGTGATGAATAAATACTATGACTGGCAGAAACGCAGACGGGAGAAAAGGAAAAAGGAATAATATGAACCTGTACGATAATCTGATTCAGGAATGCTATGATCTGACAGCGGATTTTTCCGTCCGTCCTCTGCCTTTTGTGAACGATGGCCTTCTGTGGGAGACAGAAGAAGAGCAGCGCCTGATCTTTCAAAAAGATATGGCCTACGAGCTGGGGGGCAGCGGTCTGCCCGCGGTCAGCGCTCTCGCCTACACCTCCCGGACCGCCGAAAATGACAGGCTGTTGCTCTGCGGTCCGGATCTTCCCGATCTGACGGCGGACTCCCCCTACGCCCGTCTCACCGTATTGCATATCAACGGCGGAGACTGGCAGGACGATCAGGCCTATCGGCTGTTGCGCCAGATGGAGTACACCAGATATCATGTATATCCCCGTGGATTTATGATGCGGATCTCCACCTCCGCCGGCCGGGAACCGGTGCGGGTGAGCCGCAGGGCACTGCGGGAGGGACTGGACTTTTCAAAAGTGGGGCAGATTTTTCTCCGTGCCTACCGACAGCATCCCCAAGTACAGGCAGTATCCCTGCTGTTTATCACCGCGCCGGAATTTCCCTATGAACTGCTGGCTGAAAAAGCTGCCAAGATGGAGACTGTCACGGGTTCTCTGGACAGAATCTTTAACAACTTGATCATGGATTGCCGCAGTTGCAGCTTAAAGCCTGTATGCGATGAAGTGGAAGGACTGCGGGAGCTGCATTTTACAAGACAGTCATAAATTCACACTCACCGCCATCAGCAATGTGGCATATGCAAAGCCCTGACATTATAGAAAACGTCAGGGCTTTTCACTATCGCTGCAATGATGTATTCACTAACTGTCAAAGGAAACCTTGACCATCTCGTCAAAGGAAGTGGTGCCGTCCAACACATACTCCGTAGCGCTCATCCGCAGAGTGTACATGCCCTCCTGCAAAGCCTGCTCCTTGATGGCATCGGCTCCCTGTCGCTTGCTGATGATCGTCTTCAGTCTGGGAGACATCTTCATGATCTCGTACACACCGATACGTCCCTTATATCCGGTATTGTCACATTTGCTGCAGCCGCAGGGCTCGTATATAGTCAAATCTTCCTCCATATTACAGCCCATCACTTCTTTCTGGTCCGCTGTGGCCAGCACCGGTCTCTTACATTCTTTGCAAAGGCGGCGCACCAGACGCTGCGCGATAACGCCGATTACGGAGTCCGCGATCAGGTAGGATTCAATACCCATATCCTCCAGACGGGTGATGGTGCTGGCGGAAGAGTTGGTATGCAGCGTACTCACCACCAGATGGCCTGTGATGGACGCCTGCACGGCGATACTGGCAGTCTCCTGGTCACGGATCTCACCGATCATAATGATATCCGGGTCCTGACGCAGAATGGAGCGCAGTGCCGTGGCAAAGGTAAGCTCCGCCTTGGGATTGACCTGCACCTGATTGATACCGTCAATATTAGCCTCCACAGGGTCCTCAACAGTGATGATATTAACGTCCTCTTTATTCAACTCACTGAGGGCGGTATACAATGTGGTGGACTTACCGCTTCCGGTAGGACCTGTCACCAGCAGGATGCCGTGGGGATTGCTTAAGATATAGTCAAACTGTTCCAGCTCTCTGGGCTTTAATCCCAGCTGGCTCTTCTCCTTGGTCAGCCCGGTCTTGGAAGTCAGACGCATAACCACCTTCTCGCCGTACACCGTGGGCAGCACGGATACACGGATATCGTACTCCATTCTGTCTACTACCTGGGTGATACGGCCGTCCTGGGGCTTTCTCTTCTCGGAAATATCCATGCCGCCTATGATCTTGATACGGGCAACCATGGCATTTAAGACATTGATGTCATATTTGGCTCTCTCATACAGCGCGCCGTCAATACGGTAACGCACCCGGACCTTGCGCTCCGTGGGCTCAATATGAATATCGGAAGCTCTCTGCCGCACAGCCTTGTCGATCATCTCTTTGACCAGCATAACGATGGGAGAACTGTTGATATCCTCCTCTGCGGCATCGACCTCCTCCACCGTCAGATTCTTCTCCTTGGCATAGGCCTCCAGAGCCGTGGTCACTTCATCCTGACCGTAGTATTTATCAATGGCCAGCATGATATTACGGGTGGTGGTCACCGCAGGTTCCACCTGGCAGTTGGTGATAATAGAGATATCATCCTGGGCGTACATGTCCATAGGGTCAGCCATGGCCACCCGCAGCACGTTCATACTGTCCTGAGCGTACTCTATGGGGAAGATCTTGTTCTTCTTCAGCACATTCACCGGGATCAGATCCAAGATATCCTGACTGACCGCGATAGTGGTCAGATCGATCAGCTCAATGTGCAGCTGGGTGCTCAGCGCCATCGCGATCTGTTCTTCCGTTACGATGCCCTCGTCAACCAGCACTTCACCCAGCTTTTTGCCGCTGCCTTTCTGCAGATCCAGCGCCTGCAGCAGCTGGGTATTGGAGATCGCCTTACTGTTGACCAGCACATCTCCCAAACGTAATTTTTTTCTGTTAAAGTCCATCGCCTAATACCACCTGCGCGCTGCGGCGCGCAATCAAACCCATAGTTGAATACGCATTTTTATTCAACCTGTATCCTGTATATCACAGGCCGGCCTAAAATCAACCTAAAATGCCGTCATAACTATAATTGTCCCCGCGCTCTCCGGCCACGGGAATGACTTAAATACTCAAAAAACGCCTGTTCTTGCTGTTAATTATAGCACAACTTTATAAATTCGTATATGGTTTTTTGGCTAAATATAATAGAAAGAGTATAACGGAAAGAGCCCGGGGTTATTCCACCCCAGACTCTCCCGAGCCGTCGCTCTCTTCCTCCACCAGCTCTTCCAGACTGTAGTCAAAGCCTGTTCCCAGAGACGCCGTAACGGCATACACCGTATGGGAATCCGGTTCGCAGATATAATATACTTTGGCCAGGGAATTGTAATCCCCAATGCAATAAGCATATGACGCCTGAGCCGTCTCCCACCGCAATATGTTGGACGGCTGCTCCAAACCATATTGCGACATATCCGTAACATCTGTGATAATACTTTGAGCGGTGATGCCCGTAAGTTTCTCCGCCATGGCGTCCAGGCGGCTTTGTATCAGGTTCAGTGAAGAGTCCGCCGACGATATCCAGAGACCTTCCGGGGTCCTTTCAAAGGAACAGACCTCCCCGTTAAATTCATAGCTAAAGCGCTGTATATCGTCCGCGGCGATATCTGTCAGCACTTCTCCCTGGGCCTGCTCCGGTTCTCTCTCCTGCTGCCTGCGGTTGTACCCGGTCAAACCGAAATACCCCGCCGCCAGAGCAGCCAGTAAGATTACCAAAATGATCAATTGTTTGCGCTGTTTTTTCATATTCACTTACCGACCTACTTTCTTCTGCGTCTGAACCAGATCACAAACCCCGTGACCAGACTGCAAAGCGGCAGCAGTATCACAGTGATCAAGCCCAGTATCAACACATTTTTCTGGCTGAGCAGCAAAGTTGACACCTCATACTCCTTGGCCGGAACAGACACGGAGGTCTCATGATCCACAAAACGGCTCACCGTATTGGTAAACAGCATCTGGTTGGCGCCGCCCACCATCAGGCTGGCGCTGTCCGTAAACATCTGGTCACTGGAATACACCACCATGGTAGCCTCTCCTTCTTCCAGCGTCTTTACCGCTTCCACACCCAGAGAGAAGGGACCCTGCGCATCCCCCTCCTGCCTGCCATACTCGGTGGCATTTTCAAAATCCCCCATGGCATAAGAGCTGGAGGAAGTTCTCAGAAAATCATTGTACCGGATCTCACTGTCCTCCTGGGTCTTTGGCACGATAATACCCTGGCTGTAGGGCGCGAACACATAATAGTTTCCATATATGCCCGTAGTATAGGACCCTGCCGCCACAGTGGGCAGGATGTAAAACGGGATCTGATAATAATTGTTCTGATCCTCCTCCACTACCAATCCGTCGGCCATGCTCAGATCCATATAGGCCAGCAGGGTGTCCAGATTGGGCGTAGGCACCTCCGGGTATCCAAGGATCAATATCACCTTGCCGCCCCGGTTCAGATAGGCGATCACTTTATCCCTGTCGTCTTCGGACAGGTCGCTGGCGGGGGCATTTATCACCAGGCAGGCCGCTTTTTCCGGCACGGTTTCACAGCTCATCAGGTTGACGGTCTCATACTCCACGTTCTCCTTGTCCAGACTGCCTTTGAAAGCGGCGCTGAGGATCTGCTCTCCATGTCCCTCCGTCATGTACACCACGGGGATGTCGTCGCTGAGAACATAGTCCAGCGCGCTGGTTATCTGCCCTTCCCCGTCATACCCGGTGACAGAGGAATTGTAATTGTATCCGTCATAATCATAGCTTGTGACATAGATATCGTTGGCGTCTATCACCTTGCTGCGCCTGTCGCTGACTACGATCAGACTGTTGGCACTGACATTGGCGGATGTGTACTGGGTATGAAAGCGGGGATTCTGTATGGGGTCCACATACTGCACATGAATATGCTCAGACAACTCCTCATAGCGGTCAAGCGTCTGCCCCAGTACCGTATCCTCATTGTCCTCATTGACCAGCACATACACCGTTACATCCTCATGGATGTTCTTAACGTACTCTTTCGTCTGATCCGTCAGGGAATAGAGCTTGCTGCCCGTCAGATCCAGAGAGGTCCAGCTGCCGGGGAGCTGTCCCACGACCATGTTCAGCACCACTGTAACCGCCACTGCCGCCACGATCATCCCCATGCTGTAAGCGCCTGCCCTAAGCGCTTTTACGGACACACTGTAACGCCTTTTCTGAATAGACTGGCAGGTCAGGAACAGAGCCAGCGCCGTCAGGGACAAAAAGTATACTACGGAACCTATATCCAATGTCCCGTTTAGCATCATCACAAAGGGGGTATACAGATCATACAGTCCCAATATATGCGTCAGCACATTCCCTGTGGAGGAGATCAGTCCGCACAGGGAAGGCATCATATATCCCACAAACAGCAGCACAAAGCCCAGCACTGCCGCGATCACCTGACTCTCCGTCAGAGACGAGACCAGCAGACCGATGGCAATGCTTACGGCCCCGTACAGAAAAAAAGCCAGCAGCGCCAGATAGCACTCTCCCAGAGGCAGCGAACCGAACCGCAGCAGGATCAACGGGTACAGGGCGCTGACCGCCGTGGGGATTGCCAGTATCGTCATAAGCGCCAGGTATTTACCCAGCACAATACGGCTCACACTCACAGGAGCCGTAAGGATCAGCTGATCCGTCTTGCTGCGCCGTTCCTCCGCCATGATCCGCATGGTCAGCACCGGCACCGTCAGCATGAACAGTACCACCACGCTGTTGATCACATAGGAAAAATAAGGATAGCCGTACAGCAGGCAGTACACAAAATAATACAGGCCGATGAAAAACAGACTGACCCCTATAAACAGGCAGCCGATAAAGGAATGAAAATATGACCGCAATTCTTTTTTATATATGGCAAGCATTTACTTATCCTCCTCTCCCTGTACCCCCGCGGAAACTGTGTCCTCTCCATTCTCTCCTGTCAGTTCCAGGAAGATATCCTCCAGAGAGCGTTCCGACAGTGTCATGGATAAAATGGGCAGACGTTTCTCCGCCAACAGATAAAAAAGCGCTTCCCGGATATCCTGTTCTTTTTCCGTTCTGATAAGCACATTGCAGCAGCCCTCGGGCGCGCTCCCGCAGGACTCCATCTGTGCAATCCCTTTCATATCCGCCACTGCCTCCTGTAACATCCGGTAGCTGCCCTTCACCGTCAGCCTTAACTCCTGCCCGCCGCTCATGAGTTTTTGCAGTCCCTCGGGGGAATCGCTGGCCACTAACTTTCCGTGGGAGATGATCATAACGTGATCGCACACGGCGCTGACTTCGGACAGGATATGGGAACTCAAAATAATGGTATGGCTTTTTCCCAACTCCCGTATCAGATCCCTTATCTCAATGATCTGTTTCGGATCGAGACCCACGCTGGGCTCATCCAGAATAAGTACCTCAGGGGAACCCAGCAAGGCCTGCGCCAGTCCCACTCTCTGCCGATAGCCTTTAGACAGGTTCTTGATAAGCCTGCCTCTCATATCCGCGATCCGGGTCATATCCATGACCTGCTCTACCTGTTCCCTCCGCTCCGCTTTGGGTACCTTTTTCAGTTCCGCCGCAAACCGCAGATATTCCTCCACTGTCATATCCATATACAGCGGCGGAAGTTCGGGCAGATATCCCACACACTTTTTGGCCTCCTCCGGCTCCAGCCCCACATCATGACCGTCTATGGTCACTGTGCCCTCCGTGGCCGCCAGGTAGCCGGTTATAATATTCATGGTAGTGGATTTCCCGGCACCGTTCGGTCCCAGAAAACCGTATATCTGCCCCTTTTCCACCTTAAAGGACAAATGGTCCACGGCCGTATGATTCCCATACCGTTTAGTCAGACCGGTCACTTCGATCATAGTCTCCTCCTCCTTCTATCCTCTTCATCCTTTTATACGGAATCATTTTACATCTCAGCTTACTGGATAAATGTCATAAAATGGTGATTGTTCTGTGAAAAATCTGTGAACTCCACCGCTCTCATTCCCATCAAAAAGTCCCGAAACCTGCGTCTCGGGACTCTTGCACATCATTATATTATATTTTGAAATAGGAGACCGATTGATTCATCTCCCGCGCCATCTCATTCATCTTTCTACAGTGTTCGTTTACACGCTGCACTCCGGCAATGATCTGCTCTATATTTTCATTGACTTCCTCATGATTTGCCGCGTTTTCCTGGCTAAAACCGCCAAGCTCCCGCACATTTCCCACAACGGTTTCCTTGTACCGCAAAAGATGTTCCGTCTTTTCCGCAATGGACCGGATCTCGCCAACAGATTGATGGATATCCCTGCTGTGCTCGGCAAACTTTGCCCGGGTCTTTGAGACGCTGTCCTGCTCGGACAGGATGATCTTGTGTACGGTATCCGCAAGCTGAACGGATTTCCGTGATTTTCCATTGATGACATGGGCCACATTTTTGATCATCTCCGCGCCTTGTCCGCTTTGTTCGGACAGCTTGCGTATCTCCTGCGCGACCACAGCGAATCCCCGGCCCATCTCCCCGGCCCTGGCCGCCTCTATGGAAGCGTTCAGGCTAAGAAGATTGGTCTGTTCGGCAATCTCCAATATCAATTCCACCGCATGATCTATCTCGGCAATGGACACATTGGTCTGCCTGATCTGCTCCTGAATGTCAGCCACCGCCTCCACGGACTTTTGGCTGTTCTCTATGATGGAGTCCATGTAGGTCATGGCCTCATTGTTGGTCTGCAACGTCTTTTCGGAGCTTACATACAGCCCTTCCACACTTTCGGAGATATCGTTTACACAGTTGCCGATCTCCAGCATCTGGTCGTTAATACTGCTTATATTGTCGTTCATTGTAACCGTAGACTCAGACAGTTTTTCCATAGAGTGACTGATCTGCCTTGCCTTGTTCGCGCTCTTTCCGCTGAGTGCCGTCACTTCCCGGATCTCCTCGGTCAGCTTTTCGGAGGCTTTTGTCACATCCCCGATCGTGGAGGAAAGTTTTTGCTGCATAGTATCGGTGGTATTAAGCAACATACCCAGCTCTCTTACCGAGCTGCTTTCCGCTTTCTGTCCGCACAGATTGCCTTCGGCCAGAGCGTTGATCCTCGCGCCGATCCGCTTGAAGAGTCGGGACAGGTTTCGGCTGTAGAGCAGTACCGCCGCCATAAACACCAGGATCAGCACCGCCGCGCTCACAGCAAAAACCGCTATGATACTCTGGATCTGACCCGTGACATTCTCCTGCAATTCCCCGGCAAAGGCCACCGCTGTAATTCTGCCGTCCGCCCAGATAGGAACATAGTAGGCGTAATAGATACTGCCGTCAATCTCCACATTTTTGTCGTAAAAACCCTGCTCCAGGATTGCCCTGTCCGTATCGATATCAAGCTGCATGGGAATCTCTCTGATCCGGTAACCATTCTCGTTTTTGATCGAGGTTGTGCAGGGAGTCCCCTCGGCAATAATTGCCATTTCTATCTCATAGGGTTTCAGGCTGTCAATGTACTCATAGTAATTAGAAGCGTTTATGGCTGTTATCTCATTGTCGTAGCAGTAACTGGCCAAATTGTTGGCTACGATCATCAGCGTATTTTTTGTGTTTTTTTCCAGATTGTCCCGCACCACTGTGGCGGATACCAGGCTGATGATCCCGATGGAAACAACCAGCGGAACCAATGACAGTATCGCCGTCACAGCAAACAGACGTATCCCCTTTATGCGGGTTTTCACCTTTTTCACGGGATTCTTTTTGACTTTAGTTCTCACAAAGCCTCCTCTCCGTGTACCTACTGCGCGGCTCTTTTCTTGCGGGCCATCACGACGCTCTGCACCACCAGGAACAGGCAGAGCATAGCTGCTATGGTAATTCCCGTCCACCACGGCTGATCCAGTCCGGCCGACGAGACGATATTCTGTATGGTACTCAGGGACAGAACGCCGAACAATGTTCCGATAATATTGCCCACGCCACCGGTCAGCATGGTTCCGCCGATGATGGAGGAGGCTATGGCGTTCATCTCCATACCTTTGGCATGGGAGGCCGAGCCGGAGCCCACATGCATAAAATAGACAAATCCGCAGATACCGGCCAGCAGACCACAGATCAGATGGGACAGAAATCTGGTTCTCCTGACATTGATTCCCAGCATCAGCGCGCTCTGGCTGTTGCCGCCCACCGCATAGAAGTTGCGGCCCTGCTTGCTCCATCTGAGCATACAGAACATGATGACTACTACCAACAGCGCCACCACCACGCCAATCTCAATATAGGCGTCCACATATGTACCGGCCCTGTTGTATGACCCCATGCCGGGTATGGGGATACGGGTATCTTTCAGCGCCACAAACTCCTCATTGGCCACATTAAACGGATTATTGTTCACGATAGTGGTCATACCTCTTGCAAAAAACATCCCCGCCAATGTAACGATAAAAGGCTGGATCTCCAGATACGCCACCAAAAATCCCTGCACCACACCAAACGCAAGCCCAATAGCCAGAGCGATCAGTATGGCTACAAACACATTGCCCTGATGAAAGTCCAGATACACGGCACAGCACATACTCACCAAAGCCGCGACTCCACCCACAGAGATATCGATTCCTCCGGTTATCATTACCAGGCTCAAACCGCAGGAGGAAATGATCAAGGCTGCATTGGCGTTAAGTATATTGAAGAATGTCTGCGGTTTCAGGAAACCCTTGCCCTGAAAAATAATCGCCCCGATATACATGGCAAAAAATACCACAACGGTAATGGTAAGCAATAGATTGGTGTCGGAAAGGGTTTTTCGTACTGCCTGGACTTTTTTATCTCCACTCATCTCAAACGGCCTCCTTTACCTGTTTTTTTAGTTTCTTGCCGAGCCCCGCCAGCCACTGGCGCACTATGGGCGCGCTCATCACCACCAGAAGGATAACCACCACCGCCTTGTAGGCAGGCAGAGCATCCGACTGTACCTTTACTTTATACAGAGTGGTTGTCAAAAACTGGATCACATAAGCGCCCAGAATGGATGCTGCCAGATTAAACTTACCGCCGCTTAGGGCATTGCCTCCCAGAGCCACCGCCAAGATGGCATCCATCTCAATATCCTTGGCAATGACGGAATAGTTGATCGTGGAAAAACGGCTTACCTTGATCAGACCTACCACTGCCACGCAGAGTCCCAAAAGCACAAAAGTCAGGAACTTGATAAACGCGGGATTCAATCCGTTCAATCTGGAGGAACTTTCATTGATACCCACCGCCTGGGTATACAGGCCTAAATTGGTAAACTTTAGGAGCAGCACCGCCACGATGATACAGATAACGGCTATAAAGAACGGAGTGGGAATGGGAATGCCCGGTATATACCCACCATAGTACCCAAAGCTGGGCTCGCTGATCACCGGCAGCTCATTGTTGTTGATCCACGCCGCTATGGAACGTCCTGCCGTAAACAGGATCAACGTCGCCACCATGGGCTGGATCTTGAAATACGCCACCAGCACACCGTTAAATGCGCCAAAAAACATGGCCACAACACAGCTCACCAGAAATGCCACGATTATGGGAGCCTGTAGCGTTTCCGGTCTGGTGTTTGACCCGCACAACACCCGCAGCAGCATACTGCCGCTGATGGCAACCGCCGCGCCCACGCTGATATCCTGGCCTCCGCAGGCCGCCGTAACCAGCGTCATGCCTATGGCAAGGATCGCCAGCTCCGATCCGCTGTCCAGTATCGTGATCAGGTTGCCGGTCATTACAGGATTACCCGCGCTGTTATATCCGAAGGTGATCTTGTAAAATGAAGGATCTGCGATCAGATTAAAGACAGCCAGTATCAACAGCGCCGCCACGGGAATAAATATTTGTTGTTTCGTGATCTTCTTAAGCATCTGCATTATTTTCTTCACCTCCGGCAATGGTATTCATGATCTTATTCTGTGTCAGATCATCCCCTGACAACTCCCCGACCACCTTGCGGTCTCTCATAACGATCAGCCGGGAACAGGTGCGTAACATTTCATCCGTCTCCGAAGAGATAAACGTGACGCTCATGCCCTCCGAGGCAAGTTTCAGAACCAGTTTCTGTATCTCGATCTTGGTACCCACGTCGATTCCCCGGGTAGGCTCATCCAGGATCAGATATTCCGGGTGGGCCAGCAGCCAGCGGGCCAGAATGACCTTCTGCTGATTTCCTCCGGAGAGAGACTTGATAGGCGTATCCGCCGACGCCGTCTTGATCTCCAGCAGCTTTATGTATTCGTCTGCGAACTTATTTGCCTCCGCCTTGGAGAAAGGTCTGAAAAAGCCTTTCAGCACCTGCAACGCAAGTATGATATTCTCCCGCACGGACAGATCGCCAACTATGCCGTCAACCTTGCGATCCTCGGGCAGATAGGCAATACCGTTCTTCATAGCGTCAATGGGTTTGGCGATCTTGACGGTCTTCCCGTTTTTCTTCACAGTACCGCCGATCACGCGGTCCGCTCCGAAGATCGCGCGCACGCACTCGCTTCTGCCTGAACCCAACAGTCCGGTAAAGCCGTTAACCTCCCCCTTCCTGATATGGAAGTCAAAGGGCTTGATCCCCGCGTCACTTTGCAGGCCCTCGGCCTCCAACACAACGCTGTCCGCGTCCTTCCCATGGTAGACCTGACTCTCGCTGCGGATCTCCGACATATCATCCAGCTCCTTGCCCAGCATCTTGGACACCAACTGCACCCGGGGAAGATCCTTGATCTCGTACTCACCTACCAGCTTTCCGTCCCGCAGGACCGTGATCTTATCACATACTTCATACACCTGGTCCAGGAAGTGCGTGACGAATATAATACCCACTCCGCGGGCCTTCAAATCGCGCATCAGCCCAAACAGCTTTGCCACCTCCTGCTCGTCCAGAGACGATGTGGGCTCATCCAGTATCAATACCTTACAGTCCATATCCACTGCCCGGGCGATAGCCACCATCTGCTGTATGGCGATAGAGCAGCTCGACAACTGCTGGTCGGCTCTGGCTGGAATATCCAGAGACCGCAATATCCTGTTGGCATCCGCATTCATCTTCTTCCAGTTCTGTCCCAGACCCTTGGTCCGGCCGATATACATGTTCTCCGCCACGGATAGATTGGGGCAGAGAGTGATCTCCTGGTACACGGTACTGATTCCCAGCCTCTGGGCGTCCTGAGGGGAGCGGATAGCCACTGCTTTGTCAATCCCCTTCAGCCAGATCTGGCCCTCGTCCTTCTCGTACACGCCGGTCAAAACCTTGATCAGTGTGGATTTGCCCGCACCGTTCTCCCCCATCAGGGCGTGGATCTCTCCCTCGCACAGACTGAAGTCCACTCCCTGCAGCGCTTTGACGCCCGGAAAACTTTTATGGATATTTCTCATTTCCAAAACAGACTTTTCTTTCACGGGTATGCTCACTCCTTATTTTCTGCAAAAAGCGCGGCAGGCGTACCTCGCCTGCCGCCTTTATTTAATCACATTGCCGGATTAGATGCCATATTTATCAATGTCATCTTGGGTGATCTCGTTGGCATCAAAGCCTTTTTCTTCCATGATGATCACTTTCGGGGAAATGGTCTCTCCCTTCTCCAGTTTCTGAATGATTTCATGGATCTTGGATGCCTGGTAAGGATTGCACTGACCGTCATAGTTCCAATTCTTATTGAGCAGCTCCTGCAGAGCCCATGTGTTGCAGTCAAATCCCATGATAATGACGTCCTTGCCCACGCCATGGGAGATGTTTGCCTTGTCCAGAGCCGCCACGGCACCCTTGGCCATATCATCGTTCTCCGCATAGATCACGTTGAAAGACTCGCCGGAATCGATAATGGACTGTACGATCTGCTGTGCTTCCTCAGCGCTCCAGTTTGCGGTCTGCTGCGTAACCAGATTCCAGTTGTCATTGGCTTCTACTGCGGCATTCAGCGCACCGCTGCGGCCCTTCTGCGCGGCATTGCCGATAACGCCCTGGAGATGAATGATGTTATACTCGCTCAGGTTCTGATTGGTCAGCCATGTTACGGCAGTCTCACCTTCCTTGTCCATATCGGACACGATGGATGCCTCGTACAGGCTGGAGTCCGCGTCGATCACGCGGTCAAACAGGATTACCTTGACGCCCTCAGTCTGCGCGTCCTTCAAAACGGTGTCCCAACCGGCTGTATCAGCCGCAGACAGGAGCAGATACTCTACTCCGTCCTGAATGAACTTCTGAGCGGCATTGATCTGCTCGTCATTCATATTGCTGTAAGCAAAGGATGCGGCATAGCCGTTCTCCTCGGTGAACATGTTCTGCAGATCCTTGTTGTTGGCGGTACGATATCCGGACTCGTTGGAGTCGTTGTTGATGATACCCACCTTGATGAGTTCGCCGCCCTGATTTCCTGCATCACCGCCGGTACTTGCCGCAGGCTCGCTGCCACATGCGGTCATGCCCGCCACCATGGCGACAGTAAGTAACAATCCTAAAACTTTCTTTTTCATACTCTTTCCTCCCGTTCAATTATATGAAATATTTTGGAGCATCCGCTCCTTATGCACCAATATTAACATCATCAATAATACCCGTCAATTTGCCAATATAGCAAATTCTCCAAGTTTATAAGATATTTACAATACAAATTCTGTGTGATAAGATTATTTTCAGTACAAATTGTTCTCCGCAGAGATAAAAACGGTGATTTTTTTAAGAGTAATGTATGATTTTTTATTTCAGGGCACATTTGGAGATTGCCCCAAAAGGATATTTGCGGTTTCATAAGTGTACATAATAACAACTTTGTTTTATTTAATTGTATTTTTTTAGGAGGATTTTAGGTTTTTTCCGTTGGAAATAGCACATTGGATCTGCTTTAAATCAATCATGTTGATTTTTTATGGGAATATTTACAGGTCTACAGGACATGCAGAAAGGAAGGCGCTGATGGCTGTCAAATACAAATGGCTGGCAGAACAGCTTCGCAAAAAAGTATATGACAATATGGAAAGGGGCATCCCGAAGTTTCCCTCCGAGCAGGAGTTGTGTCTCCATTACCGGGTAAGCCGCCAGACCGTGCGCCAGTCTCTGGCGCTTTTGGAACAGGAGGGGCTGATCCTTAGGAGGCAGGGCAGCGGTTCCTACATTACGGGGCTTACCCCGGGAGAAAACACCGTGGGCCTGCTGCTCGTGGACGATCAGGACGCGCACCATACCGCCCTGCTGGACGGCCTGCAGCAGAGCCTGTCCCAAAAAGGATTCTCTACCGGCCTGCATCTCACCGGCAACAGCACATACGCGGAGCGCGGCATCCTGTCCGGCCTGTTGGAGTCCGAATCCCCTCCCAGAGGACTGATCATAGAGGGGGTAAAGAGCGCCCTGCCCAATCCCAATCTGGATCTGTACAGGCGGCTGCGCTCCAAGGGTATCCCCATAGTGTTCCTCTCCGGTTTCTATGGGGCACTGTCCCAAATCCCCGTTATTAGGGAGGATGATCTTGGGGGCAGCGCCCTGCTGACAAAGTATCTGCTGCAGCAGGGACACCGGACCATCGGGGCAATCTTTAAGTCGGATGACCTACAGGGGGTTGAGCGTTTCCAGGGCTTTGCGGAAACCATGCGCGAGTCCGGCATGCCCGTTCGGGATGAACGGATCTGCTGGTATGATACGGAAGACCTGGACCCTTTTTATTCCGCTCCCTATGATTTTTTGCACCGTATGGCACAGAGACGGCTGCAAGGCTGCAGCGCCGTTATCTGTCATAACAGCGAGGTAGCCTACTGGCTGTCCCGCATCCTGCCGGATGCCGTAATGGCATCCTGTGAGAATACCTATTTGGGTGCGGGTGATCCTTCGACTTTCACCGGGTTGGAGCGAAACCCCCGCGAGCTGGGAAACTTGGCGGCCCAAGCCATAACGGACCGCCTGAGGGGACTGCCCGTGTCCTCGCGGGAGCTGCCCCTTAAGCTTATCCCTTTGTCCCCATACGGTACTCCCTGGGACTCAAGCCGTGATTTTTCTTAAATACAAAACTGAAATAATGGGGGTCCTTATAACCTGCCAGCATAGCGATCTCGCCGGATGACTTATCCGTGGTCTTTAAGAGTTTTCTGGCCTTTTCCATCCTTTTGGCAGTCACATATTCCACAAAGGTACTCTCCATGCTCTGGCTGAATATGGCGCTGAAATAATTGGCGCTCACGCCCACTTCCTCGGATACGCTGTTCAGGGAAAGGCTTTCCTGGTCAAAATTCGCGTCGATATACTCCAGGGCTTTGTGCAGTATCTTGCCTTTCTGATAGTCGCTCTCCTTATTGCGGAAGAAAAATGCCGTCTCCAGCATATCCGTGAGATACTCTTCCACATCCTCCGGTGCCATGTTCATATCCCACGCGGGATTGCGCATTCTGCCCTCGAATTCCTCGTCGGATATTCCCAGGGAATCCCTATAGGAAGACACGGCAAAACGGATATTCAACACCACATAGTCCCGAAACATCCTGGAGGAAAGCGCCTCCCGGATATTTTGCAGATAGGAGTCCACAAAATCCCGGATCTCGCCCACGTTTCCGCCAAACAGAAAATCACGTATAACCTTGGGGTCCATCTGGGCAGGATCGACCTCCTTGATCTCCCTCTCCTCCTGTCCATTGTGTTGCTCCTCCAGAAGCTGCTCCGATAGTATGTGCAGTCTGGGGGCTATAAACCGATAGGCCAGGCAGTGATTAACCACCAGATAGCATTCCGGCAGCATACTCATTCTCTCCACGGCTTTTCCCGTGGCCACATACCAGTCCAACAATTCCTGTGTATCCTCGCAGCATTTCTGTATATGGTGGATAGCCCTCTGAATCAGTTCCGGCAGTTCCTCCGCCGCTCCCTTGATCAGTACGCCATAACAGTCAACATTCCATCTGAAAAGTATGTATCCGCCCCTGCGCAGAAAGTAATGAAGAATCATATCCTGCCGCCTCGAAACCCGTTCCCTCATCTCCTGAGAAAGATCTCTCTTCTCCCTCAGATAAAAAAACAGCAGGTTATACCAAGGTGCCGAGACCTCCAGAGACGCCCTTGCCGCCTCCTCATAGATCTCCGATACAGAGAGTTCTCCTCCCAACACCTTCTCAAAAAAGCGCCTTCTGGAGAATTGTTCATACTCATGCATCTCATACTGATACTTAGCCTGATAGTCTTCCGCCTCCGCGCTCTGCTCTATCTTGTCTTTCAGCTCTGTCAGAACCTTTTTCAACGCGTGCTTGGTGATGGGTTTCAGAAGGTACTGCTCCACCCCCAGTTCGATAGCCGTCCTGGCATACTCAAAGTCGTCATATCCGCTGATAATGACTATCTTCATCCTGGGAAATTCCCCGGACACGATCCTGCACAGGGACAAGCCGTCCATAAAGGGCATCTTGATGTCTGTGATCAACACATCCGGTTTAGTCTGCCGGATCAGCGGAAGCGCCATCTCCCCGTCCGCCGCCTCGCCCACAAAGCGGTAACCGTATTGCTCCCAGGGTATGGTGTTCTTGAGCCCCTCCCTGATCACGGTCTCATCCTCCACTAAAAACAGTTTTATCATGTCTCACCTCGTCAATAATCCCGGTCATCCAGATACTCTCCCACATTTTCCGGCGTAAATACCTGTTCCTCCATATAAAAAGTTTTGTCAACCTCTTCTCCCCGCTCCAGCGCCTGGATGATCTGTTCCACCAATTCTCCCTGCCTGGGGTTACACTCGATGTCCACATTGATCACGCCCTGCTCAACCAATTTCAGAGCCGCCTTGACCGCGTCAAAAGATATCAGGATCACGTCCCCCTCTGTTCCCGTGGAGATCCCCCGGCGGTTCATGGCGTCCAACGCGCCGAAAGTCATATCGTCATTCTGAGAGACGACCACATCGATATCCTCATATTTGATCAGAAGACTTTCCATGACTTCCCGGCCTTTGGCCGTGGTGTATTCCGCGTCCACCTGTTCCAGAATGATCCAGTTCTCATGGGTGTCAGCTATCTCCTGAAAGCCTTCGGTCCTTCCGATGGCGGCGGTAGCGCCCTCCGTTCCCTGGAGTACCACAATATGGATCTGCTCATCCTGCCGGTTCTGCTCTACAAGGTATTCTTCCAGCCATATCCCGGCGTTATTGCCCTCCCTGTGAAAATCGGAACCCACCCACGCGGTATACAGGGAATCATCCTCCACATCCACCTGCCGGTCCATAAGTATCACCGGTATCTCCGCATCTTTCGCCTCCTGCAGGACTATATCCCATCCGCTCTCGGTGATGGGGGAAAAAACGATATAATCCACTTGCCGGGAAATAAACCGCCGGATCGCCTTGATCTGATTGTCCTGCTTTTGCCGTGCGTTGCTGAAAAGCAGAAAATAGCCTTTCTCGCTGGTAAACGCCTCCTGGATGGATACCGTGTTGGCTGTTCTCCACACAGACTCGCTCCCCACCTGGGATACGCCCACCACCACCAGATCCCCCTCGTCGACGGCGGAGGACTCCTCCTGTTCCCGGCTGATGTTGAACTGTCCCACGCATCCTGTGAGTACAGATATCATCAAAATCGGGAGCAGATATCCAAATGCTCTTCTTTTGCCGCAACCTTTCCCTCTCATAATGCTTTCCCCACCTCTTCCGTCATTCTCACTGCCGGAATGGTGACCTCCACAATCGTTCCCTTCCCTTTGGTGGAACTGATCCTGAGGCCGTATTCCTCCCCAAAATACATATGTATCCTCTCGTTTACATTGGCAAGGCCAAAGCCTTTCTCCGTCTCCTGACAGGGACGGCAGATCTCTCTGCGCAGAAATTCCAGCTCGGCCTGATCCATACCGATGCCATTGTCCCGCACTGTCAGATGTATACTGTCTCCCTCTTTCTCCCCGTGAATATGAATATAGCCTTTGGCTCTCTTGTACTTTATTCCGTGGTATAACGCGTTTTCCACCAGGGGCTGCAATGTAAGCTTGGGAATCTGGTAATCATATACCGTCTGATCGATCTGGATATCGTACTCCAGTATATCGCGGTAGCGCATTTCCTGTATCTCCAGATAATTGCGGATATGCTTCTCCTCCTCCCGGATGGAAATAAACTCTTTTCCTTTGCTGAGTACCAGCCTGAAAAAACTGGACAGCGTAATGACCATGTTCACAGCCTGATCCGTCTCGTTACTCTCAATAAGCCAGACGATGGTATCCAGCGTATTGTACAGGAAATGAGGGTTGATCTGCTCCTGCAACAGCCGCAGATCCATTCTGCGCATCTTTTCCTCGTCCTCCCTGACCTGGTCGATCAGAGCCTGCATATTCTCCGTCATATTATTAAAGGCCAGTCCCAGCGCGGATATCTCGTCCTGGGAGCGGATACGCGCTCTAACCGCAAAATCCCCCTCCGCAACCTTTTCCGTAGCGTCACACAATTCACGTATGGGCGCAAGAATGCCTTTGGCAATCAAAAAGGTAGTACTCACCGCCACCAGGACCAGCGCCGCCGTCAATACGCTGCACAGGATCAGAAACTGATTGATCTGCTGGTGCAGCTGGGTGGTTACTTTTTCCATGTTTCTGGTCTGATGATAAATAAAATACTGTATATCTTCCTGTATCAGTTCTGTCAGAGTATAAATATTGTTGTCCAATTCCCGGATATTTTCATTGTAATTGCCGCCCGTCAGCGAATTCTCCCGAATATCGTCCACTCTCTTTTCCAGCGTATCGATATTTCGGAGCATACTCTGCAGCCATACCATGCTCTCCTCATCCAAAGCGGCATTCATCAGCTGTGAGAAAGAGTTCCGGCACCTATGGATCAAGGCATATGGGTCTTCCAGCGTGGGGTCCTCCTCGATCCGGTCAAAGGACACATAACCCACTACCAGCTTATACAGACTTTCATCCATATCCTCCTTGAAGTTCAGATTGTAGTTGTTAGCCACTGTTATGTTGCTGACGATTTCGTCATAATTACGGCTGTAATTCAGCATGGAAGCCAGAAGGTACATGGCCAGAGACAAAAAGGGCAGAGCGGCAGTCAGGGACATCAGCAGAATTTTTCTGCGGATGGAAGATCGGAATTTTCTCTTATTGGACATATTTATCAGCTCCATTGGCGCGGAAAAACTCCACAAAGCCTTCATAGCCAACCAGCTCGTCCGCGTCGTGGGCATTGATGTCGTAATAGTACTCTCCTGTGTCAAGCCGCTTGGAAATACTGTCAAGAGGAAAGCCGGGACGGCGTATCTCATGGGGCTTTGCCGTGAGCAGAAACCGGTGGCTGGCCAGACTGTCATCCATGGACTCACTGACATGCTCCCTGTCCAGAATCAGACAGATCGCGTTGCGGTACCGCGCAATGATATCCCCATAGCGGGCAGCCAGTCCCCCATAATAGTCCAGCATGCCCTGATCGTCCAGATAGACACCCTGTGGAGAACGCACATGCAGCCCCGGCTGCATTTGAGGGGGAAAACCTTCCAGATACAGCCCCGAATCACAGGAAAACAGGGGAATTTTATATTGATGGTAATAAAAGAGTGCCTTTTGCCGGGCATTTTCCAGAGGCGTACCCCCCTCCTCCGGTGCCAACGGCGTCTGTCCCATGTCCTTAAGGCTGAGCAGGCTGATCCCCAAAGGCCTCAGGGCATCCCGCATGGCCGTGTATTTGGCCGGGTTGGATGTGGCAAATAAAAGTTGCATGGTCGTATCTCCTCACGTATCTGATGCCGTTTTCTCCGTCTCCACACTCTCCGTCCAATTTAGACGGTGCAGCGCTCCCTGCTCCTGCAATCCCGCAAAGTTCTGCTGCCGCAGCGCCTCATAGAGTACGATGGCTACGGAATTGGACAGATTCAGGGAGCGGATATCCGACAGCATGGGGATGCGGATACAGTTTTCCTCATGTTCCACCAGAAGTTCCTCCGGTATCCCCGCGCTCTCCCTGCCGAACATAATATAGTCGTCCGGACCGAAAGATACCTCTGTGTAACATCTCCTGGCCTTTGTGGTGGCCATCCAGATTTTGGCTCCCGGATGTTTATCCAAAAACTCCCTGTAATTCATATATCTGGATACATTTAATTTGTTCCAGTAGTCCATGCCGGCCCGGCGGATGGATTTTTCGTCCAGATGAAACCCCAGCGGCTCGATCAGATGCAGCGTGGTCCCTGTAGCCACGCAGGTACGCCCGATGTTGCCGGTGTTGGCCGGGATCTCCGGTTGGTGCAATATAATATGGGGCATTGGGGCTTACTCCTTTTCCCGCAGTTTTCCGATGAAACGGCTCATTCTGGTCATGGCCTCCCGCAGGGTATCCAGCGAATACGCGTAAGATATCCGCAAAAAGCCTTCTCCGCTGTCGCCAAAAGCCGTGCCCGGCACTGCCGCCACCTTTTCCGCCTCCAGAAATGCGTTGGCAAACTCCTCGCTGGTCATGCCGAATTCCTTGATGCAGGGGAACACATAGAACGCCCCAAAGGGTTCAAAGCACTCCAGCCCCATCTCCTCAAACGCATTGAGCAGAAAGCGCCTGCGCTGGTTGTAGGAGATTTTCATTTCCTCCACGTCCGCGTCCCCGTTTTTCAGAGCCTCCACCGCCGCGTACTGGCTGATGGAGGGGGCGCACATAATGGCAAACTGATGGATCTTGGTCATCTGCTCTATGATAGCATGAGGTCCGCAGGCGTAGCCCAGCCTCCATCCCGTCATGGCATACGACTTGGAAAAACCGTTGATCAGAATGGTTCTCTCCCGCATACCCGGCAGGGACGCAATGGAAACGTGTTTTTCCTTGTAGGTCAATTCACTGTATATTTCGTCCGACATCACAAATATGTCATGCTTTATGACAACCTGGGCTATCGCCTCCAGATCCTTTTTCTCCATGATAGCGCCTGTGGGATTGTTGGGGAAGGGCAGGATCAGCACTTTCGTCCTGTCCGTGATGGCCTCCTCCAGTTCCGCAGCCGTAAGCCGGAACTCATTCTCGGCCTTCAGGTCGATTATCACCGGTTTCGCCCCCGTCAGGATGGCGCAGGGCTCATAGGACACATAGCTGGGCTGGGGAATGATCACCTCGTCTCCGGGATTGATCATCGCCCGCAGGCCGATATCGATGGCCTCGGACCCGCCCACGGTGATCACCACTTCCTTGTCCCATGCATATTCTATGCCCTGTTTTCTCTTCAGATAATTGCACACCTCCTGACGCAGTTCCTTCAGACCCGCATTGGAAGTATAGATTGTCCGGCCCCTCTCCAGAGCGTAGATACCCTCGTCCCGGATGTGCCATGGAGTATCAAAGTCCGGCTCTCCCACACCCAGCGAGATGGCGTCTTTCATCTCGCTTACTATATCAAAAAATTTTCTTATACCGGACGGTTTTAACGCGACCACCTGGTCTGACAATGGATTTCTCATGGCGTGATTATCTCCCTTTCATCCTCAGTTTTCTGTACGAAGATCGTTCCGTGATCCTTATATTTTTTCAGTATGAAATGGGTGGAAGTACTCAGAACCCGGTCCAAAGTGGACAGTTTATCCGACACAAAGCTGGACACTTCCCGCAGCGTCTTCCCCTCCAGTATCACCATCAAGTCAAAACCGCCGGAGATCAGATACACGCTTCGGACCTCCGGATAGCGGTATATTCTCTCGGCCACATTGTCAAAGCCCTGGCCTCTCTGGGGGGTGACACGCACTTCGATCAGAGCCGTCACTTTTTCATTGGAGGTTTTTTCCCAATTTACCAGCGTGTGGTAGCCGCAGATGACTCCTTCTTTCTCCATGGCCTCCAATTCGTTTACCACATCTGTTTCCCGGACTCCCAGGATGACTGCCAGCTCTTTTAGGTCAATCCGGCTGTTTTTCTCGATTACGGATAATAATTCTTCTCTCATTCTCCATGTTTCCTTTCTGTCTGATATTGCTATCTGTTGTTTTTATTTGCTGCTCTCTGCTTTTTGCTGCTCTCTATTGTTGCTTTTTGCTGCTGCCCTGTCATTGCTTTTTACTGTTGCCCTGTCGTTGCTTTTTATTGTTGCTCTGCCGTTGCTTTTTGTCGTAGCTCTGTAGCTGCTTTTTGTCGTTGCCCTGTCGTTGCTCTGTTGTTGCTTTTTGTCGTTGCTCTGTCGTTGCTCTGTTGTTGCTTTTTGTCGTTGCTCTGTGCGGTTGTGGAACCCACCACTATGCGAGTGTCATTGTGCACATTGTATACTTAGGAGCAGGCACGCTCTCGCTATATCTTCAACCATGCTTGTATGCTTGGTTATTACCGGGCAATGTATTTATATATTTCGTCCTGCGCGGGTTTGTCCAGATAGCGCTTTTCCTCGGCGTTGTAGATCAGTCTGTCGCGGCTGTGGGTAATCTGTCCGATGACGGTGGCCGGAATGCCCTGCTCCTCCAGGTTTCTGACCAGACATTCTCCGTGGTCGGCTGCCAGGATCAGGCAGCCGGAGGAGGCCAGTGTATATGGATTTGCTCCGCAAAACTCGCATACCTCCACCGTCTCCTGGCGGATGGGGATCTTGCGCAGGTCTATTGTCAGTCCGACACCCGAGCTCTCCGAGAATTCCCAGAGCGCTGCCAGTATGCCGCCCTCCGAGGCGTCATGCATGGCGTGAATGCCGGACTGTGCCGCGACTGCGGCCTCCGGTATGACGGACAGGAGATGGGCAAAGCTTTCCGCCTCCTCCACCATCCGCAGGGGATAACGCTCTGTCAGCCGCTGACGGTTTTGGCGGGCCAGTATGGCCGTGCCTTCCAGAGCTATCCATTTTGTCAATATGATATCCTGTCCGGGCTGCGCCCCGCGGGTAGTCTGTAGAGGGATACCCGAAACGGGAATACCCCAGCCTGTGACGCAGGCCATAGGAATGTCTACATGACTGCTCACGGCAGTGTGCCCTCCGGCTATCTGCATTCCCAGGCGGCCGCATGTCTCCTCCGCCGAGGCCATAAGACGTTTTAGCAGGATTTCTTCCGTATCCTCAGGCAATAACAGTGTGAGCAGGACCGCTGTGGGCCGGGCGCCGGACGCGGCCAGATTGTTGGCGCATCTGACCAGCACCCCTGCCATGTCCTCTCCCCGGGGCACAGAGGCCTGGGATACGGTGCAGGCACAGGCGTCAGAGGCGGCAAAAATGGCGCAGTCTTCCCCTATCCCTGCGCCACTTATCACTTCCGGTCTCTTTGTCTTGATCTGACTTAATATAGAGCGTTTCAGAACACTGTCCGATATTTTCCCTATTCTCATCCCCTGGGCCCTCTTGCGCTGACCGGCATCTGTCTGGGCAGACTCCCGGGTCAGACATTCTTTTGCACTACTGTGCCATGGCGGCGGCCATAGCCGCCTGCTGCTGCGCGGCCACAATGGCAATCACATTGCGCACGTTAGCTACGCTGCCGCTGTTGATGGCGTCGATGATCGCCGCGTAGGCATTGGGGTCCGCCGTTGCGGTACCCACATGATAACTGCTGGGAACCATCTTGTAGGAGCTGCTGTTTATCTGGGTGCGCTCCACTTCCACACCGTTCTCCGTCACTACCTTCCACAGCTGCGCCTTGTAGCCGATATGGGCGCTTTCACCTTTTACCAGATAGCCGATGGGCTGGGTTGCCTCCGCATACAGTATCTCTCCGGGCGGGTTGATCACTTCCAGCACATTGCTCTCATATGTCACCTTGCGGCTGCTGTCCCGGGTTTCATGCCCGTAGATATTAAAGGTGATCTTTTTTCCCTCGATGATACCCTCGATATAGATCGGAATATCCAGATTGTTTACAAATTTAAAGTCTTTGCCGGAGGATTCCGCGATGGCTGCGTCAGCGGAGGGGTCCACATAGGTTACGATCATGGAATGGTTGTACCGCTGGGTCACCTCCAGTTCCGCTCTCAGCACGGCGTTATACAGTGTGGTGGATACCTGACAGATACCGCCCCCCAGACTGTCAACCACTTTGCCGTTCAAATAGGAACCCGCCATATAGTATCCGTTCTGCTGCGTAAAAGGCGCCACCGCCTCATATGTGGAAAATTCCTCGCCGGGATACAGGGTAGTGCCGTCGATCAACTTGCATCCGTTGGACACATTGGCGCTTCGGTCCGCGCTTGATGAAGAAAAAGAGGTGGTAAAACTGCCCAGCACGTCCGTCACCTTGGCCAGATCTTCGGCCGAGCTCACAGGTTCCTGTACAACGATATCCAGCGCGATCACACCGGGTTGCAAATCCCATGTCTGCGTCATATACTCATATACCGTATCGATGGAAGTCTCCACATCCAAGCTGTAGCCTACCTGTCCCTCTATCACCGTGAAAACACCGTTCTCACGCTTTAAGGAGGCATTGACCACAGGCTGGTCGTATCCGCTGCACTGCTCCGTCAATATCCGGTTGATCTCATTTATATCAAAATCAAAGGTGAGCTCATAGTTTACAGGTTTGCGCTGCAAGTCCTTCAGCACCTTGTAGCGGGCGATCACATTGCCTTCCGTACCGATTGCCAACGCCTCGTCCAATATCTGAGGATTGTTCCAGCGGATTCCCAGATCTCCCGCAGTCACCTGCACTTCCGTATTGTTGGAGGTCTGCAGCGTCAGCTCCACAGACTTTAATGTATTGTCGATGTATTGTTCTACCGCGTCAGCCGCCTGCTGCCTGGTCATTCCGCCCACATCCATACCCTGGATCAGCACGCCGTCCTTCAGAGTCGGCTCTCCGGCCGCCCTGACAGGCATCCCGAAACAACACGACAGGGCCATTGACAGGATAGCCAAGCTCCATAGTCTTACTAACTTTCTCATAACTTAAATTCTCCTTAAGGAAACCGTTGAAAAATCACATCAAATATGCTAATGTAGGAATGATCATCGCCAAAACGATCAAAATGACGATTACGGCGGATATCACCCGTTTTGTTTTTTTATTGTGAAAATTCATCATAAAATCGCTCTCCTCACTTCCGCCCTGCGAGGGCAAGGCAGATACTCGTCAGTGTATTTACTCTGAAAGGATATTATATATGAATTTAGCCATTATTGCAAGTTTTATCATTTTCACCAGCATACTTTCCATAGTCATCAGGCGTCATAACCGCACTGAGGCTAAACAGCAGGAACAATTCTGGGAACGTGAACAGCGCGCCAATCAGGTGCGCCGCAAATCTCTGGAAAGCCTGGAATATGTGACGATTCCTCTGGAGGACCTTCCCACAACTGTTATGAATCAGGACGTCGTCGTACAGGACTGCATAGATACGTTGACCTCGCTTTCCCGGGAAAAAATAGTAAATCTGGCAGGATATACCAACACGGATTTAAAGCTGGCATACGGCACCGCCAATATTACAGCCCTGTCCCAATATGACCAGAACTTTACCCTGCTTGCCCAGACTCTGCAAAAATGGGCCGAGACGCTCTATAACTGCGGATATACCGCCGAGGCCAGACAGATTCTGGAGTACGCCGTGCTGACCACCCGCAGCGACGCAGGCACGTCCTATCGCTTGCTGGCCTCCCTGTATGATCAGAGCGGCCAGCCGGAAAAGGTGAAGACTCTATATGAGGCCGCTCTGACCCTTACATCTCATTCCGGTAAGACCATAGCGCGCACCTTGCGGGAGACTTATCGCTATATCGACCCGGCAAATCCCAATTAATACCATTGTATGCTCTTGGAGCGGATAATAGAACCTCCGTCACAGCTCAAGTTTTTCCGCAACCTGCCGCCAGACCGTTTCACTGGTTTCCGGCAGCGGCATTTGGCTGATATTACAAGCCTCGCAGACGGAATAATAAAAGTAATTATGTCCGGTCAGCAGGGTTTTCTCTACGGCTTTCGTCAGGTATAGACCATACTCCTCGATACCGCTCTCCGCAAAGTCCCGCAAAAAGCTATCTATATCGTAGTCTATGGTCAACAGTTCCGCCTCCCAGCCCCGGGAATCTCCCTCTATAACGGCAAACTGGGCATGCCGTCCCTGTTCGTCTATGGGCATACCCAACGAACCGGGGTTAAGATAAGTCTTGCCAAAGAGCCGGCATAATTCCTGATGATGGGAGTGGCCGCCCAGCAGATACCGGGTCTGTAACTCCTGCATGCTCCGCTCTTTCAAGGGGAGGTCAAACTGAAAGTTACCCCGGATCACTCCCGGCGCGCCGTGGCAGACCGTCAAAGCCGGACAGTCTCCCAACTGCAGCACTCTCTCCGAGGGCATGGCCTCCATCCAGTCCAGATCCCCCTCGGTTACACGCTGGCTGGTATAGTACAGCGCGCCGTTGGAGGAACAGATATGCCAGCCCTGATCCCGCCTGCGGTTGTCAAGAAGATATTCCTCCCGGTTCCCACGGATCAAATAGCAGGGATATTTCTTTTCCATCTCATATATCATGGCCAATGTGCGCTCCGGGTACGGACTGTCCGTGACATAATCCCCCAGACCGATCACCGCGTCTATGGGATGTGTCTCCGCATAAGACAGAAAAGCCTCCAAAGCCTTATAATTGCCATGGATATCGCTGATTACCGCTACTCTCATATCAGTTTACGGGGACCGTCCCCGACCTCCACCACATAGAAGTCGGCGGCATAACCGATCCTGGCCTGATAGGCAGCCCCCACACGGGCGATAAAATCGTCGATGGATTCATTTTTTACGATACTCACGGTACAACCGCCAAATCCTGCGCCTGTCATGCGGGAACCCATCACTCCCTCCACCTTCCATGCCTCTTCCACAAGAGTATCCAGCTCAGCGCCGGTCACTTCATAGTCGTCCCGCAGGGACACGTGGGAGGCGTTCATCAACTGCCCAAATGCGGCTATATCGTTATTCTTTAATGCCTGTACCGCCTGTACGGTCCGCCGGTTCTCATACACCGCGTGACGCGCTCTTCTGCGGCGTGTTTCACTGCCGATACTTTCCTTGTGACTCTCGAATTCTTCCTCCGTCATTTCTCCCAGAGAATGAACCGGACACACTCTCTGCAGCTCCTCCAGGGCCTGTTCGCACTCGCTGCGCCTTTCATTGTATTTGGAGTCCCCCAGCCCTCTCTTTTTGTTGCTGCAGGCAATGACGATCTTGGCGCCATCCAGCCGGATGGGCGCATATTCATAGGACAGTGTCGCAGTATCCAGAAAGATCGCATGCTCCTTTTTCCCCATGGCGATGGCAAACTGATCCATAATACCGCAGTTTACCCCGTTGAAATGGTTCTCCGAATACTGTCCTATCAGTGCCAGCTCCTGGTTGGATACGTCAAAACCAAACATATCCCGCAGGATAAATCCGGTAAGCACCTCCACCGACGCGGAGGAGGACAGGCCGGAACCGTTGGGGATATTACCGTTTAACAGGATATCCATACCGCTGGGAATCGGCATACCTTTCTCGCCGAAGGCCCACATTACGCCCTTGGGATAATTGGTCCAGTCTGCCCAGGGATCGGGACTCAAATTGTCCAGAGAGGACTCAATCACTCCTATGCGTTCAAAATTCATGGAATAGAAACGCAGCTTACGGTCCTGGCGTTTCCTGGCAGCGCCGTAAGTACCTATCGTCAACGCGCAGGGAAATACATGGCCGCCGTTGTAATCCGTATGTTCACCGATCATATTCACCCGGCCCGGGGCAAAATATACTTGCGTACCTTCCGTATCGCCAAACACCTCCGCAAATTTATGTAATATGGTATCTTTCATATTGACCCCTTTCCCACCTAACTGTAGTTGACATTTTATTTGCCTATGCCATTTCCTCTATACAATAAATGTCTTTGCGTCCAGATCTGCCTGCGCCCGTTCCAGATCATCCCTGATATGCAGATGCTGGGGACATGCCTGTTCACATTTTCCGCACTTTATACAGTTCTTGGGCTGATGCGCGTCTCCCAGATCATTCTCCCAATGGTTCTTGACCACGTTGTAGTTCTGGTACATATGATAGCGGTTCCAGCAGCCGAAGGTGCCGGGGATATTCACCCCTGCGGGGCAGGGCATACAGTAACGGCAGCCCGTACAGCCATTTTGAATCCGGCTGTTCATCAGTGCCACCACTTCCCGTACGGTTGTCTGCTCCGCCTCGGAAAGAGCTTTGAAATCGCCGAAGGTCTTGAGATTATCCTCCACCTGTTCCATATTGCTCATCCCGCTGAGTACTACTTTTACATTGGGCAGGGAACCAACCCAGCGCAGGGCGTAGGACGCCATGCTGGCCTGAGGGTCGTGGGCGTGGAATTTCTCTGTGATATCCGGGGCGAAGGCCGCCAGAGAACCTCCCTTGACCGGCTCCATGATCACCATGGGCACGCCCTTTTTCTCCGCCAGAGCGTAACCCTTTAAACCTGCCTGTTCCCCGGTGTCCATATAATTGAGCTGGATCTGACAGAAATCCCAGTCCCGATAGGATAATATCTCCTCGAATGTCTCGTAGCTGTCATGGAAAGAAAAGCCCAGATAGCGGATCTTTCCTTCCGCTTTAATCTGCTCCAGGCGTTCCACCACGCCCATTTCCCGCATCTCTTTCCAGCTGCCTCTGTTCAAGGCATGCATCAGATAAAAGTCTATGTATTCCACCTGAAGCTTTTCCAGCTGCCTGTTAAACAATCTGTCCACATCCTCCAGGGATTTAACCTCCCATACCGGCAACTTGGTGGCCAGATAAAAGCTGTCCCTGGCATGATCCTTCAGTACTTCGCCGACGAACAGCTCGCTTTCGCCGCCGTGGTAAGGATATGCGGTGTCAATATAATTTACTCCCGCCGCCAAGGCCTTCTCCAGCATTGCCTTGGCCTGTACTCTCTCGATCTTGCCGTCTCCTCCTGTGGGGAAACGCATACATCCGAATCCTAACAGGGAAGTCTCAATACCCAGGTTCTCCATTTTTCTCTTTTCCATACTCTCTTCCTTTCCTAATATGAGGCTCTCTTAGACCTCCGCTATGCATGTAGCCTTTAAGCACTGGGTCCGATGATCCGAATCAGACCGCTTATATATCTTAATACGTATGCGCTTTATGGAAACATGCCGTTTTAGGGTTACACAACATTCCTCTCTATACTGCTACTGACATAGGGTTCCGTCCTGGGCAAAGACCACCCCGTAACCCGCGCTGTAACCGTTGATCCGCTGTATGATCCTGGCGGCCTCCTCGCCCTGGGCAGGAGTGGGTTGGAAATTGTTCCGGTCCCTGGCCGAACTTACCGAGCAGGGAATGATCTGTATCTGCCTGTCTTCCTGCTTGACACCGTCCACAAACGTAAATGTCTGCTGGAAGATCATAGTATCTTTATCCACCGGGTTGCGATTGGCCCCAAAACAAAAATTTGCCAGACTGTAAATGATAAACTTTCCGTTGTATTCCTCTATGCCCTGAAGCACATGAGGATGATGCCCTATGACCAGGTCCGCGCCAAAATCAATACATTTGCGACCCAGATACTGCTGATTCTCTGTGGGGTAATTATCCTTTTCGATGCCCCAGTGACAGCAGGCCAGGATCAGATCCACATCCTCCTGACGCAGCTTTTCAATACCTTCCGCCAACAGCTGCTCGCTGCCCAGCCCCCAGGCAACCTCGTTGACGGAGACGAAACCGATACGGATTCCCTTTTCCGTCTCATAGATTCCAACGTTACGGTCATAGGCATAGACGATTCCCTCTGCCTCCAATGCGGCTACCGTATCGTCGCTCCCACGAGTGCCGTAATCCAGCCGATGGTTATTCGCGAAACTTACGGCCTCCACATGACCCGCGGTCAGCAGCCGTGCATAATCGGGATCTCCCTTGATATTGTATGTCCTGCTCTCATCCCGCTCCTCGCTGTGAGTCAGCACACCCTCGAAATTTACGATGGTCATGTCGTCCTCTTCAAAAACAGACCGTACATTTTCAAAGAAATAGCCCTCATCCTCAATCTGGTCATAAACCTGACGAAAAGAATACGCGTATTCCTGTTCCTGATGATTGCCCAGCGAGCAATCTCCCGCCGCCGAGATGGTGACAGTCAGCACATGATCTTCCGGAGAAGGCGTTTGCTCCGGCGCAGTCTCCTCCGATTTTCCCCCATTTTCCTGTGTCCCGGGAACAATGGTGGGAATGGGTATCCCGATAATATCCTGCGCACCCTGGCCATCATCTTCCGATACCCCGATACCACAGGCCGTCAGCATAAGCATACACAGAGCGCCTAAGCCAACCCGCAAATCCACCCTACTCACTACATTGTCTCTCCTTGCAATTCCCTATTTGCGGTCAATTCTACGCATATTTATATATATTTTACTACAAATAGCGGAAAATGTCATTCGTTTCTTTATATTTGAAACTATGAATCTTCGGCGCTGTTCAGTACACACAGTTATCTCATCCTCCTCTTTAATCCTCATAACGGATAGCTGCCCTTCTATATCTTACACAACATAGTCCCCAGAAAGTACCTTCATCATCCTGACCAACGCCCCTTACGGACTACTGGCCCATCTGAATAGAGGATTAATAAAAGATCTGATAACACTAGGCTAAATTGACAGTATATTAAATACACTTTCCAGGGAGGTCTCATATCTATGGATCAGTACGCTCATGAAGTACACGCCAAGTACTTAAATAACCCCAGCGCTTTATGATTCAAAGCACTGAGGTTATTATAATGCGCTTAATTAGCAATCCATCCATTGGCTACAACGTCCCAAGTCAAATTACTCTTAGTAACCCAGGAACCGCTTTCGTACATTTGATATTGAGCAGAATTAGCACCTATGGCAAAACGCGTAGTGTTATCAATATAATACAGCGGCCCATATTCCGTAATAGTAGGACAATACATTACTTTAGGTATAACTCCGCCAGCAACAGTAATATTGGGGTCTTTAAAACAAAACAGCAATTTCCCCTTGCATCCTTTCATCATATCTACCTGTGCCTGCGTTACCCCATAACCATTATATGGATTATCCAAAGCAACATAGTTGGATTTATCGGCCCACTGTTCTTCACTCCATGTCCAAAATGCTGCTCCATTTTGTATCTCCATATTTAAGTTTCCAAAATAAGGATTATATTCGTATATTTCCTGTATGACCCCTCCATATGGTTTCGCTAAATCATAACATTTTTGCTTTTCTGCCGAATCCATAACAAAAGTTAAATAGGAGTCTCCGGCATATACCCCCGCCCTGTCAGGTATTGAAGATGATATCGGAATATCTCTCCTGACATCCTTTGTGTAATCCACATCATCATGAATAACACCTACAAATCTTGACAAATCATGAAAATAAAAGTCCTCGCCGTCCCATCCTTTGTCAAATTTGAAGTAGACAGTATATTCAGTAATTGTATCTTGAGGTGTCACGTATATAATATTGTCCCGGGCCCAATTACCATGGTTGGAATTTCTATACATTATCGTAACATCTTCAATTGCGTAGCTTTCTTCTATAACAGTTGTCTCAACGGTACCGTCCTCTAGCTGGTGTTGGTAAGTGATCTTGACATCATATGATGAGGTATCTCTCCAGTTGTATGCCGATGTTATATTATACCGCTGAGTGTATCCCCTTGTTTGCACTGCCGTCAAGCCTTGATCTTCCCATTGATCCACAACCTTTGCCGCATGATATGGGGTACTATATGACGCCCTATCATAAAAACCATTGGCATCTCCGGAGTCAGTCTTTACATTTAAAACTAGATTCCATAATTGGTGAATATGACACATCGGAGGAATCTCAACATTTAATAGGGCATTTTGGGAGCCTGTAAAGGGATTAAAAGTCTGTTCCTCTGTCTTTATTCCAAACTTGTTCCACCCGACAAAACTAACACTCGCGGTGTGTTTATACCAACTCGTTCCATTATCATAAAACCAAAAATCTCTATCTGTCAAAGGCACAGTGATATCCAATTTCCCATTTCTTCTCCATGCCTGATATTCCAATACCCAAGTTCCCACCACTGTTCCATATTTCTGACCTGATTTGTTAGTTAAATTAGCCGAGCCCACAGGAAACACTCCTTCAGGGTGCAGAGCCGTTGCTACAACCTTCAGCGAACTCCCTTCTACCATATCCTGTTTAAGCTTGAACATCAAGTAAGGAATATTGTTATCCACACCACGCCCAATTTCCTGAATATAATCTCCCACAGGAAATGTTATAGAGTTGCCATATTCATCCGTCTTGGTAAACTCACAAGACCACTCTACAGTATACGGATTGACATAATCCACATCATACCATACACCCGGTTCTTTCTCCAAATTAGTGCCAAGAAGGGAGGCTACAACTTTGTAAGTTGCTCCCGCCTTATTAACCTTGCCACCGTTTGCCGTCTTGTACCCATTTACGTTAACACTATTTACCCTTCGGATCAGAACCTTTACGCTCACTGGCGCAATAGAAGAATCCTCCGGCACTACATTAAAGGTGAATCCCGCCTCATTGCCAGTGCCCGTCCCAATCTCACTAAGTCCCACTTTAATCTTAGCCGTTTGTGAATCAATACGTGTGACACTCGTATCGGAACTGATGTTACCACTTAAATTCTGTATTGAATAGTCTTGTAACGATGTTCCCAATATACGTATTGCCAAATCATACTCCTGGCCCGGCTCCAGGATCAGCTTATTTTCCACATAGAGGCTTTTCGCGCCGCCTAATGCGGTATTTGTCTCCTCACTGGCGCCGTTGCGGGGCGTTACATGATAATCGCTTTCATAGCTCCGCGCTCCCTCCGTAACCGTCAAGCTGAAATCATAATTATTTGACGATACTTTTCTTATGGAAAAGGCACTTATATGCTCCGCCAGGATCTGGGGTGTCCCTCCTTCCCTGCTGTACAGCAACTGCGCGTTGGCGGCGTCATGCGTAACCTCATAGACAACCGCGGCCCCGGCCTCCTCCTTCTTGATCCTAAGGAGCGCTCCGCCTGTCTCGCTGCTGGGTTCCTCTATCACGTTGGCGTCAATGATCAGATTGGTGAGCAGATTGGCAGTGATCTGGGCCTGCTGCTGCAGATCCAGTTCCACATTGCCGTTGCTGTAACTTCTGGCACTGATCACCATGGCGCTGCCCACACCGGTTATCACGATGCTGAATATCGCCACCGTACAGATCAACTCCACCAACGAAAAACCCTTATGATCTTTTCTCAATCTGTTCCACCAATTCAACATAATATCCACCAACTCTCCAGATTTAATACCTATTCAACAGTAACCTTTCCCGTAAGCGGTATCAGATTTATCGTCTGCTTATATCCAGAAGAGGAATATGTCCCCTTAAATATCTCTATCTTGGTGCATACCCGCCCCGACTCGTCACCCACCAGCGCTCCGCTGTCTCTTGCGAAAGCAATTCGCCTGTGGGTGCCGTCCAAAAGTACCACGGAACCGTCGCTATATGTAAAACGCAGATTTACATCCCGGTCTCCGATGGTGGTTTCCGTATCCAACGGTGTGGCGCCTGCTCTTCCGCTAAGTGTATGCTCCAAAACCGTAATACGGCCATCCTTTACATAAAATTCCAGCCAGGCCTCTTTCTTGCCCATGGAATTGGTGCGGTTGCGGTTCAGCGCTATCTCTATTTTCTTGGTACATTCCTGCACCGGTTTATTGCTGATCAAACTAAGCCCGTAGCCTGTCAAACCCGCAATCACCGTCATGAGGGCTAAGACAATTATGATCTCAACCAGAGTCATGCCCCGGTTATCTTTTTTCCTTATTCTCTTACCCATCCGTACCAGTCCTTTACCGTTTCGTCCAGTTCATATAGTTCACACAGCCGCTGAAATTAAGCCGTTCCTCTGTTCCCGCGGCAGCGCCATAATATCCGTTGGCGTCCGGCCACTGGACCTCCGGAATCATGATGCAATAGTCTGTGGAAATAATGGATGTATACCCCTCACTGCTGTCATAGGTAAACTCCACTCCCCGCAGGATCAGCCGCCCCGCGCTGAACATCTCACTGTCGTCAAACTTGGCTTTCAGCGCGGGATCTGACGGCGGGGCCACCGTAACGGCCCAGGTCCCGCCGTCCGTGGGCTGCGCGGCTACCATATATATACCCACTTCCCATTGACGGTTGCCGTCCGCGTCGTTGGGACAACGTCCCGCCCATATCTTATTCATCTCGTCACAGAAAAGCCTTCTGTAATTGTCCTCCGAATTGTCCTCCGAATTGTCCTCCGAATTGTCCTCCGAATTGTCCTCCGAATTGTCCTCCGAATTCTGTGCGTCACCCAGACCGGAAAACTCAGACATGGCAGTGGAATAGGCTTTGGCAAAGGCCAGTTGAACATCCTCCACCAACTGTGCACGCAGCTCTTCCACCGGTATCTCAGCCTGATAAAAGCTCTCCTTTGTCCGGTAATCCGCCACTTTCATCTGGAAATTGGAGCCGGATATGTACAGCATGACCGTGGCCAGGATCGTTATGAAAGCCACTACCACCAGCACTGTGACTATTGCGGAACCCCTGTTATTCATTTTATACTTTTTAGCCGTATACCGCCTGCCCATGGTTTCCTCTTTCCTGCTTGATCTACTGCTACTCTATGATCGTACCGCTTAATGTGTTCAACGGAGATTCCGTTGCAGGTACTGCCGTACCGTCTGTCGGCAATGCATGTTCCCTGTATACCGTCACCGTGACATCATACATCTGACGCAAAATCTCTGTTGTGGTACCGGTGGATACCTTGGGCGGCAATGTGGGAGCCGGATCAGCCGCATCCGGATATTCGCCGTTTTGGGCCACATATCCTATGCCGTGGCTGCGGTTAGTCAAAGTGTCATATCCGCCGGGAGCCACCGAAGTGGGGCTGCCCAAAACCGTATCCAGATTATCGTCAAAAATATAGACATTCGCCCCAAGGTTCAGATCCACACGATACCCAAGTTCCGAGAAAGAAAGCCTGCTGTTACTGACCGACAGATTCTTTTGCTTATACAGATAGCAGTTTATTTTTTTGTCCGTACTGTTCAGAACAGTAATCTTATCATTGGCTATTTTTACGGCAGAACCGGTTCCACGGCTGTAAGCCGGGAAATAATATACTGTTAAATTCAAGTGGTCCTGAGCCCCGTCTATTGGCTGTTTAAAAATCTCTTTATAAAGTTCGGGACTGCCGCCGTCCATATCAAATAAATAAGTTGTAGAGGGGATGCTAAACGTTTTTGGCGTTCCGGTCTCGCTGACGCCATACTGATAATCGTCAACCTGGTACTGATATTTGCAGCTTACGTTCACTATATAGTCGTCTGCGGATTTGGATATGTCAAATATCAATTCCCTCTCCGTTATCTTTATCTTACTTGTATCCACCTCGCTGCCGGAATGAGTGATCGTGGGAGAGGGTGACGCCGACGGACCGGGCGCGGGAGCGGCGGCATTCTCTTCATTCTCCCATACCACGGCCACATCCTCCGCGATCTGTGCCAGCGCGTCCGCATCCATACTCTGGAATCCTACATAAGCCGCCGTATTGGAGGAAGTACGGTTTTCATAAATCAAAGTCTCCATATCCGCTGCCAGACTGTTATGACTGCGCAGACGAATCTCCACATCATACCGCTCATTCTGGTATACCATCCCAAAAATACGAAAATCCATATCTCCCCCGGGTATCGGGCCAGATATGATTGAGTTGGTAGCCGGATCAACGATCTGCGTGTTGGATGTGCCGTTTACACTAAAATTTTTCCCATCTACATGCGTGAACTGGTCACAAATCTCCTTTACCGAGTATGCCTTAAAATTCTCCAACACCGTCTGAGCCGCCGCCGTGGTCTGCTGGCGCGAGCGTGACCGGGCATTGTATATGGCGGACGTGACGAAAGTATGCAATACCGGCAAAATAACCACAGACAAAATAGCGATCGCCACAACCACTTCCACCAGTGTCATACCCGCACTATTCAATTTTCCGTTACGCCGTCTCCATATTTTCATGGATAAATATACCCTCTTCCCGCGCGGACGCGATTACTCTGCAGGAGCGCCGTCAGTTCCCTCACTATTGATATCGGCAGATTCCTCAGAAACCTTAATCTCTCCGAAAATATTGTCAGTGCCCGCAAGATAAGGCACGATATCCGGAGCCACATACTCCTTGCCTGTACCGGTCACACTGTAAAACACCAGATCGATATGACCGGATAACTTGGGATTCTCCGCGTCTCCCTTTGTAAAAGCGATATTCTGAATCCCAATCCTGTTATTGCTGTCATAAATCCTCTGAATCATACTCTTCAATCCCGGATAGCTCACCTCGTTCACATAAGTGGCATACATATCCTGGAATTGAATAGGCTGGGTATATTTTTCACTGGCAGCCGCATTGACTGTCTCTGCGGAGATTGTATGAATGGCGTCTCCCCTTTCCGCATTGATGGTCAGAAACTCTCCGTCATTCCCCTGCTGCATCTGTACGGCCAGCATAACCACATCCTCGTCTCTGGCATCCGCAGGATAAATATCCAGAAGTTCATCAATGAGGATTTCCATCGTCTCTGTATCCGCCAGATAGATATCCCTCTTGTCATAATATACCTTGAGCTGATTTACCCTCTGAGACAATTCACGGTTGGATGTCTCGATGGTCTCAGCCTCTGTCATCAATTTCTGGTATACAAACACATATACCAAAATCATGAGCAACGCGCCAAAAGCTGCCACGTATATCAAGAGATTTTTACTGTTAATGCTGTTTCCTTTTTTCCCGTTTCCCGCTTTCTGATCAGCCATCTATTCCACCTGTCCTTCCGCCTGCGAGGTTTCCGCCGCCTGTGTACCGGTTCCCGTCTGTGTCACGGGTTCCTGACCGGGCAAATAGCCGTTGGGATAATAGGTACAGATGACGCCGAACTCTACATACCGGCGAACCTCCGCCTCCTCCTGATCGTCTCTGTCCTCTTCGCTCTCTATTTCCTCTTCTATCTCCTGCATACTGCTCATTGCCACATATTGCAGGCTGGCAAATTCACGGAGATTCTGTATAACACCGGCAGCGGTATCCTTATCAGCCACCTGCATCCGCAGTATAGCCTGCTCATCATCAGACGAAAACTCAAGCACCGAAACATCCGCGGGAAGTTTTTCCTCCAACTCACTGAGGAAATTGAGGACATTGTCATTGGGGCGGTTGGTCATCAAATGCCCCATCAGTACATCCTGATACAAAGCCGTCATTCCGGTATATCTCAGATAGATCTGTTCCGCCGGAAGATAGGTACTTTCCAGCCCCTGCAGACGTTTCTGCTCCTCCAGCGCGCTCTGGTAAGTAATATATCCATTAGCCGCCAGCGCCGCGGAGGCTACCACAAAAAATACTCCCAGCAATACCACCAGAGACTTGCTGCTGCTCTCCTGTTTCTGTTTTTGCTGTTTGTCACCGCTGATAAAGCTTACGGGAGCCATGGTGGCACCGATACATGCCACATAATTAAAGAGATCGCCGTCACCCATACTGGGATGCCACACGATACCCTCCAGCTTGCGGAATACATTGGTCTTGATGCCCAGCTCATTGGTCAGCAGTTTGGACAGACCGCTCATATCGCCGCCCATACCCATAATATATGCCTGCTCGATATGTTCGGGGTTGCGGGAATTGTAAAAATCCACAACTCTGGAAATGCTGTTGATCAAGGGAGCCAGTGTACGAGCCACATTGATGCGGGCCTGGGCAACTTCCATATCGTCATCCTGTTCCGTATCTGGCTCTACAGCTTTTGTGTCGCCATCCAGAGTGGCCTTGATACAGCACCGACGTTTGATCAGCTGCCACGCGTCCTTATCCTCGATCACCTCAAAAGCGGGATTGGCTGCCACCTCATGAATGGCATCATCAATTCCGTAGTTGACGCTTCTCTGGAGCATCATGTTATTGTTCTTGACCACCGTGATTATGGTCTGGTTCTCTTCTATCTTCAATATCATGGAGGGGACTTTGCTGGTTTCCTTCTTTACCGCCTGGTAAATGCTATTACCCACATAGTCCAAATCCACCAGCGTCAGTCCGCAGCTCTGTGCCAGTGCTTCATAGCTGGCCACCAGCGCCTTCTCTGCCGCCACCAGCAGTACGCGTGTTCTTCCCGCATTCTCTCCCTCTTTGTAAGTCTCCAGCACCACATGAGAAATCTCATGATCCGACAGATCGATAGGGAAATAATCTTTTAGATTCGCTTTGATCATGGATTCCATCATATTCGGTTTTACAGGAGGCAGCGTTACCTCTCTGTTGATGATCTTACTGGAGGCCACAGTAAAAATAGCCTTCTTGGTCTTAATCTTATTACGGTATAAGGCTTCCTTGATAGCGGTTCTCAGTCCCGCACTCTCCTTCAAGTAGCCATCCTCTATCACATTAAGCGGAGTAGGCACCATGGCAAAACGGTAAACCCTGGGCGTCTTCGCCTTATAATCCATCTCGCATATTTTAATAAAGCTATATCCGACTTCAATACTGACAACTTTAGCCATTTAATTGTATCTCCCAATCCCTGTATAATGCCTGGTAAGCAGTGCTCCAGACGTGTGTATCAATTAATGTACGCCCAAAAACGATAAATACCAGGCTATCATCTGTTCCCCCCACATAACGGAAATGGCGATACCCATGGCCAGATATGGTCCCATAGCCAAAGTACGACCTTCACCGGAAAGTTTCATCCGGCAGACGTGTATGACGGAACCCAGTATGCAACCCAGCAGGAAACCCAGCACATTCAGTTTCCAGCCGATCAGTAATCCGGTGGCGGCCATCAATTTTACATCGCCGCCTCCGATGCCTCGCCCTTTGGTGACGAGGTAGATAAGTAATAGCGGAATGCTAACCGAGAGGAGGCCAATCCCATAGGAAAACCAATGTGACAAGTCTGTCACTATGCGGATCAGCCCCAGGGTTAGTATGAAGATATTGATTCCGACAGGAATCTCATAAGTTCTAAAGTCAATGACACTGAGTACGATCAGCGCACTGACTAACAAGCAGTAGAGTAGGGAATCTACGCTCAAGCCGTACCTCCAGAAGATCAGAAGGTACAGTCCTCCGTTCAGTGCCTCCACCAGGGGGTACTGAACGGAAATCCTGCTGCCGCATTTGCGGCACTTGCCCCGGAGCACCAGGTAGCTGAAAAGCGGCACAAGGTCGTACCATTTCAGCTGATACCCACAACTCATACAGTGGGACCTGGTGGTTGCTATATTCTCTTTTTTTGGTATTCGGTAGATGCATACGTTTAGGAAACTACCGATGATGATTCCGTAGAGGAATATCGCTGTGTAGAGAAGTATTATCTGGGGCATTGACTTCTCACCTTTCTATTAAGATTCAACTACCTGCACTGTAGCGGTTCCATTTGTGGTATCAATGTCAACAGTAATAGTAACTGTAGTAAAATTCTCTTGGTTTGTAAGTTGTGGGAGATCAGCAAAGGTCTGAGTACTATTTATCAGTCCCGCAGTACGTAACGCCTCATTTATTGCCGCCGTACCCTGAGTACAAGTAGCAGCACTGCCTCTATGAAGTACAACTTCATCTCCGTCTGCCAGCGCAGTTCCTGTAGGATCGACATAATAGACCTCTAAAGCGCCCGATATTGCCTTTGCATTGTCACGGTCGGATGCTACTCTACCTCTCTCTATAAATCTCATATACTGGGGAGCCAATACAGCGATTAATACCGCCATAATAGCGATAACAATGATTAACTCTACAAGGGAGAAACCTTTGTTATTCATTTTCTTTTTGTTCTTCATAATAAACCTCTCCTTTACATTTTAATATTATTTATCTTATTCACCTCGTCCCTACACGTAGGCGGATAATTCTATTTACATTCTATCTAATGCATCATACATTGTAAGCATAGGTGCCATACATGCAGCAACCAATACCATCACAATAGCAGCCAATACCACAATAATCATCGGCTCCATGGCCGCCATCACTGTGGCTACCGCCATCTCTACTTCTTCCTCATAATAATCTGCCAGTTTATCCAGCATTTCCTCTGTATTACCGGATTCTTCACCAATGCGGATCATATGGTAGGCCATGGGCGGAAACAGACCGCACCGCTGTAAAGGTATGGACAACGGTTGTCCGATGATGATATCGTCTTTAGCCGTCTCAAGCGCCTCCTTAAAATAGACATTGGTCATGGTCTTTGACACAATCTCCACCGCTTCCACCAGCGGAACACCGGAACCCATTAATGTACTGAGGGTACGAGCCATCTGGGCAGATGCGGTTTTCACCACCAGATTCTTAATTGGCTTAATGCTAAGTGTCAACTTCCCGAAAAAGTGTTTGCCCGCATCGGTACGGCTAAACTGCGAAATCCCAACCACGATCACCGCAACACAGGGGGCAAGGATAAACCACTTATTAATGATAAAATTACTGGCCGCCTGCACCGCCTTGGTAATCCCCGGCAACTCTGTCCCCATCTGCTCGAACATGACCACATAAGAGGGGATAACCTTTACCAGCATAACGATCACAACGATGATCGCCACGATGATAACTACAATAGGATACATCATAGCTTTTTTGACCAGAGACTTGGTCTTATTGGAGCGTTCAAACTGCACAGCCATACGCTCCAGCGATTTATCCAGGCTGCCGGATGCCTCGCCTGCCGCCACCATATTCACCATCAGATCCGGAAACACCTTGGGGTGCTCGGCGATGGCGCTGGCCAATGTCTCACCTTTCTCGGCACTGATACGCACCTCGTTTATGGCTTTTTGCAATTTCTTGTTTTCAGTGGCCTCCGTCAGCATCCGCAACGCATCTAATATGGTTACTCCGGCCCGGATCATACTGACGAACTGACGGCAGAATACGCTTAAATCTCTGGGTTTAGGCTTGCCGCCTATCTCAATATTGATATCTCTGGTCAGCAGACTCTGCTCTTTCAGTTCCATGACGGTCAGGCCCTGGTTCTTTAAATCAGATCTCGCTTTATCCATATTCTCGGCTTCTATACTGCCTTTGACCCGTTTACCGCTCGCGTCTATCGCTTCATATCCGTAGCTCGCCATCTATATCTCCAGACTTTCCTTATTCCTGCATATAGTATACGCAAGATGGTGGGGATGCATCTTTACACCACCACTATTACTTGTGCAACATATTTTTTTGACCGGATTTTACGTATGTAGAATGCTATACTAATATATGTCTTCTACCCTATTTATACTCTATTTTGAACAAAAAGTCAACTCTCTTTAACATAGTTTTGGGTAAAAATATCCGGGTCTTTGACAGTTTCTTCACAAATCCATTTCGCTGAACTCCAGTATATATA
>ERZ777305.378-NODE-378-length-73667-cov-14.063549_pt1 | contig 73667 bp, 70 predicted proteins | sample MGYA00374965_ERZ777305 | MGnify/ENA primary metagenome ERZ777305 (study PRJEB29328, sample SAMD00013331) | mouse gut metagenome | study: EMG produced TPA metagenomics assembly of the Metagenome analysis of fecal microbiota from mouse which was promoted...
CCGCCCTCTCACGGCGGAAACAGGGGTTCGATTCCCCTACGAGCTGTTGACTGTTTTTAACAGCCCAACCCTAAAGAATATCAAAACCCATTATGATGGATTTTGGTATTTTTTATTGATTTTTTACAGCACTGACAATATACTGTAACTATGTAAAATAAAGAAGCGCCTTTAGCCCTTTCCGGATTGGAAAAGACGAAGGCGGGAAAGGTATGTAAAAATGGATATTAAAGAACAAATCAGCAAAGTAGTGGAAAAGGTTACCAAGGATGAAGCGCTTAGGGCGCAGTTCCAGAAAGAACCTGTAAAAGCGGTAGAAAAGGTTCTGGGCGTGGATTTGCCGGACGATGTGGTGGAAAAAATCGTACAGGGCGTGAAAGGAAAAATATCCGTTGACAAACTTTCGGGTGCGGCAGACGCCATTAAAAAGCTATTTTAATCCATACGAACCTTTTGCATGTGGGGCAGTCAGCCGTTGATATGACGCTTGATTGCCTCAAAGCTTTTTTTACTCATATCGTGTTCCATTTTGCAGGCGTCTTCGGTCGCAGTCTTTTCGTCCACTCCCAGACCTATCAGCCAGGAAGAAAGAAGCTTGTGGCGTTCATATATGGTTTCTGCAATTTCCTTCCCCGTATCAGTCAGATAAATGTATCCCTGTTTTGTAACCGTGATATAACCGTTTTCGCGCAGCTGCTTCATGGCAACGCTGATACTGGACTTTTTATAATTGAGCTCCGTGGCAATATCCACGGAACGCACTACAGGCAGTTTTTCGCCCAGCATCAATATAGTTTCCAGATAATTTTCCGCAGATTCCCCAACTATCATAAACCAATCTCCCTTGTAAAATAGAAATATAATAAGTATATCATAGATTGTAGAGTAAGAAAATAAGGAAGACCGACTATTTTTCGGATTTACCGCATTTTGCATGGCGGCAGCCCCGGCGTGCATTTGTTCCAACAGGACACGCTCCCGCTCGGGTAAAGACGCAGTGGTACATAGGATGTCAAAGAACGCCATCCAAGTACCGGCGTTTTTACACGGTCCTTTATGGAATCAAATGCACGCCGGGGTTGCCGCCATGCAAAATGCGGTAATGCAGGATAAGTTTTTCCATGTATTTTCTGGTTGAATTTTTTCATTTACATGGTATGATGATAATGCGGTTCCTGCAACGGGAATCGGGGAAAGGAGAAAGGATATGTTTAGAGCGGAGCATCTTTCCTTTGAAGTAACGGAAGAGGGAAAGACGAGAAAAATTATAGATGATATATCATTTGAAGTGGCGCCCGGGGAAATGCTTGTGGTGACAGGTCCAAACGGCAGCGGTAAGTCCACGCTGTTAAAGCTTTTGATGGGAATAGAAAAGGCAGATGGCGGCAGCGTGTATTTTGAAGGACAGGATATGACCGGCTATGATATTGATGAGCGCGTAAGGGCGGGAATCGGTTATGCGTTCCAGCAGCCGCCGCGTTTTAAAGGCATGACGGTAAGAAAGCTGCTTGCCATTGCAGCAGGAGGAAAAATTTCCGAAAACAACAGCTGCGATTTGCTTTCCGGTGTGGGCCTTTGTGCAAGGGAGTATTTAAACAGGCAGGTGGATGATACCCTTTCAGGCGGAGAGATGAAACGTATTGAGATAGCGACGGTACTGGCAAAGCAGCATAAGCTGTGTCTGTTTGATGAACCGGAGGCCGGCATTGATTTGTGGAGTTTTTCCATGCTGGTAAAACAGTTTGAAAAAATCCACAAGAAGAAAAAGGAAAGCATTATTGTGATTTCCCATCAGGAAAAGCTGATTAACATGGCAGACCGTATTATGCTGTTAAAGGGCGGCAGGGTGGAATGCATCGGCAGCCGCAAGGAGGTAGCCCCGGCTTTGTTTGCGGGAGGCGGTTTCTTTGGGTGCAGCAAAACGGACTGAGATTAAAATGGAGGGCATGATGGAAATAGATAAGATTACACAGGACGTATTGGACCGGATAGATGATACGGGATTTAAGCAGGAAGGGGCATATAACCTTCGTTACAACGGTTATGCTCTGTGTCATGGTGATACGGAACACATCAAAATAGAAAAGAGAGAGGACGGGAATCAGGGCATCAATGTTTATATCAGCGGGGAAGCGATAAAGGAAACCGTGCATATCCCGGTGGTGATATCCGATTCCGGCATGACGGATGTGGTATACAACGATTTTTTTGTGGGAGAGGGCGCAGATGTTACGATTATTGCAGGCTGCGGCATCCATAATGCGGGCTGTAACGACAGCAGGCATGACGGAGTACACACTTTCCATGTAGGAAAAAATGCCAGCGTTCTTTATACGGAAAAACATTACGGAGAGGGAGAAGGCAGCGGGGCACGAATCATGAATCCGGTGACCCGGATTTTGCTGGATGAAAATGCCGTGTTTACACTGGACACCGCACAAATAAAAGGTGTGGATTCCACGCAGAGGGAAACTTATGTGGAGGCGAAAGCAGGCGCAAAACTGATAGTTACGGAAAAACTGATGACCCATGACAGGCAGACAGCCGTTTCCAACATGGAAGTAGCATTGAACGGAGAGGGCAGCAGTGCACAGATAGTATCCCGTTCCGTTGCAAAAGGGGAATCCGTGCAGACTTTTCATCCGAAAGCCATCGGAAATGCCGGATGCCACGCCCACATCCAGTGTGATTCCATCATTATGGAAAGTGCAAAAGTTTCCTCCATACCTGAAATCAATGCAAACCATATCGATGCCGCCATCATCCATGAAGCCGCCATTGGCAGGATTCATAACGACCAGGTGATGAAACTGCGTACGCTTGGTCTGACGGCACAGGAGGCAGAGGATGTAATTGTGGAGGCTTTTCTGAACTGATAAAATTTTTGCTTTTACCCGACGCACATATGTGGTATACTTATTTAGGATTATGTGAAGGAGGAAGCTTATGGCGGCAGCAGGTGAAACGAAGCCTGTCGACAGACGTAAAAGAGTGCAGGTTTTAAAAAAGCTTATCATACTTTCTCTGTTTACTTTTATCCTTATCCCTGTCGTATTGTGTGTAGTGCTTTTTATCAGGCTTCATGCATTGGAAAAGCAGATAGCGGAGCTTCAGTCAGGTATGGCAGATTTAGCACAGCAGGCAGAAAATGTCAGTGCTGAAATGAGCGGAACGGGCAGCGGTCAGGAAACTGAAAGGGAACAGGAAACAGTAGAAGTTTCCGGGGAGCCGAAGGAAGAGCCTGTAAACCGGGAAACGACGCCGGCAGAGACTGAAGCGGAAGAGTCTTCGGAAGAAACCCGAAAAGTATATTTGACCTTTGATGATGGGCCAAGCTCCCATACGGATGAGATACTGGATATTCTTGCAGAGTATGATATAAAAGCAACTTTTTTTGTAATCGGAAAAGAAGGAGAATGGGCCGAAGAAGCTTACCGGCGCATTGTGGAGGAAGGGCATACACTTGGCATGCATTCCTATACTCATGAATACAAGAGCATATATGCTTCAGTGGAAGCATATGAGGAGGATTTACTCAGGCTGCAGAATTACCTGTATGAAATTACCGGTGTAAAGAGCGTCTGTGTGCGGTTCCCGGGTGGCAGCTCCAATAAGGTGAGCCCGGTGGACATGCGGGAGTTTATTGCATATTTGAATGAGGCAGGCATGAATTATTTTGACTGGAACGTTGCATCCGGGGATGCATCCAGTCCGAAATTGAGTGCGCAGGAAATTATAGACAATTGTATGGAAGGGGTGCCTAAGCATGATTCGGTTATCATACTGATGCATGATACGGCCGGTAAAGACACTACGGTGGAGGCGCTGCCCTTACTGATAGAAGCCATACAGGAGATGGAAAACACGGAGCTGTTGCCGATAACGGAGGATACAGTACCTGTTCAGCATATAACAATAACGCAAGAAGAAATGGAGGACTAAAAGCATGGGTTTTTTCTCGGATTTGAAAGAGGATTTATCACAGGCAGTAAATGAATTGATGCCGGAAGATGCGGATAGCATTGAAAATGCCGAACCGGCAGCGGCGGAAGAAACAATGGAAATGGAAGAAACCGTTGAAACCGTAGATGCGGTGGATGCACAAGAGTGGGAAGAACCGGAAAGCACGAATGAAGATTTTGATGACGCGTTCCAAGATGAAAGTCAGGAGCCGGAGGAAAATGCAGAGGCGGCCGAAACAGATGAAATGATGCAGTTGGATGAATTGCTCGGCCGTGTAGATACCATTGAAGTGCCGGAAGATATGGATATCACGAAAATGGAGGAAGAGCCGGAATCAGATTTGGAGACCAGTATCAGGGAAGCGTTTGGAGAAAAAGAAGAGATAAAAGGGGAAGAGAAGAGTATGGATGTTCAGATGAAAAATGCTGTGGATGAAACCGCGATTATTACAGCGGGGATGGTTATTACAGGTGATATTACCTCGGATGGTTCCATTGATTTGGTAGGAACCATTAACGGCAATATCGAAGTGCTTGGTAAATTAAATATATCGGGTACCATTACGGGTAATTCCAAGGCAGCGGAAATTTATGCAGACAATGCCAAAATCAACGGTGAAATTGTCAGTGAGGGTTCTGTTAAAATCGGTCAAAGTTCCGTAATCATCGGTAATATTTCTGCAAAGAGCGCTGTCATCGCAGGCGCTGTCAAAGGAGATATTGATGTGCATGGACCTGTAGTTCTGGATACTTCTGCCATTGTAATGGGCAATATCAAGTCCAAGGCAGTACAGATTAACAACGGCGCCGTTATCGAAGGTATGTGTTCACAGTGCTATGCGGATGTAAATCCCACATCTTTCTTTGAGGAATACAAAAAAGGAAAAAACAAGTAAGGAGCGGGATTCCATGCGTAGAATTTTACTGAAACTCAGCGGGGAAGCGCTGGCAGGCGAAAAACATACCGGTTTCGATGAAAAGACGGTGATGGAGGTTGCCCTGCAGGTCAGGCAGCTTGTGGAAGAAGGTTATCAAATCGGTATAGTGACCGGAGGAGGCAATTTCTGGCGAGGACGTTCCAGCGAAAACATTGACAGGACAAAGGCTGACCAGATAGGAATGCTGGCCACGGTAATGAACTGCATTTATGTTTCAGAGATTTTTCGTTCCGTGGGAATGAAAACAAGCGTGCTGACTCCTTTTGAATGCGGTTCCTTTACCAAACTGTTTTCCAAGGACAGGGCCAACAAATACTTTGAAAAGGGTATGGTTGTGTTTTTTGCAGGCGGTACGGGTCATCCTTATTTTTCAACGGATACCGGTGTTGTGCTGCGTGCGATGGAGGTTGATGCTGACGTTATCCTGTTAGCTAAATCCATTGACGGTGTTTATGATGCAGACCCGGCAAAATCAGCCGATGCCAAAAAGTATGAGGAAGTCACGATAGACGAGGTAATTGCCAAAAATCTGCAGGTTGTGGATATGACGGCATCCATACTTGCGAGGGACAACAAAATGCCTATGTGGGTGTTTGGGTTAAATGAAGAAAACAGTATTGTAAATGCAGTAAAAGGCACATTCAAGGGAACCAAAGTGACAGTATAAGCAAGCTGCCCGGCAGCAAATTGGGAGGAAATATGGACGAGAGAATCAGTGTATATGATGATAAAATGAAAAAAACATACGAATACATGGAAGCGGATTTTGCAGCGATACGTGCCGGACGTGCCAATCCGCATGTGCTGGATAAGCTGAGGGTGGATTACTATGGGACACCAACACCCATTCAGCAGGTAGGCAATATCACAGTACCGGAAGCAAGGGTTATTCAGATTGCTCCGTGGGAAAAAACCTTAATCAAAGCGATTGAAAAGGCTATTTTGGCTTCTGATATCGGTATTACGCCTTCCAATGACGGCGCCATTATCCGTCTGGTATTTCCGGAACTGACGGAGGAGAGAAGAAAGGACCTTGTAAAAGAGTTAAAGAAAAAGGGTGAAGAAGCCAAAGTTGCCATCCGCAATATCAGGCGGGACGGCAATGACGCTTTTAAGAAACTGGCAAAATCGGACATTTCTGAGGATGAAATCAAGCAGTTGGAAGATGAACTGCAGAAACAGACAGATAAGTTTATCAAAGAGGTAGATGCGCTGGTGGATAAGAAATCCAAAGAAATCATGACCGTGTAATCAAAAAGGGCGGGTCCTTGGACCTGCCCTTCAGTCGATTCAACTGGAGGATGCAATGGACGGGTTAATCATGCCAAATCATGTAGCCATTATTCTGGACGGTAATGGAAGATGGGCGAAAGCAAAGGGAATGCCCCGCAATTACGGACATGTGCAGGGAGCAAAAACGGTGGAAGTCATATGCGAAGAAGCATACCGGATGGGAATACAGTATCTGACCGTGTATGCATTTTCCACGGAAAACTGGAATCGTCCTAAAGAGGAAGTGGATGCCCTGATGAAGCTGCTGCGCAACTATATGAAAACCTGTTTAAAGACAGCGGAAAAAAACCGGATGTGCGTCAGGGTGCTGGGAGATAAAACAGGTCTGGATGAAGACATCAGAAAAAGGATAGAGGAACTGGAAACTGCTACCAAAAACAATGACGGCCTTCACTTTCAGATTGCCATCAATTATGGCGGCCGTGATGAACTGTGCCGATGCGTGCAGAAACTGGGAAAAAAGGTGTTATCAGGGGAAATAAGTCCGCAGGACATCACGGAGGATATGATAGAGGGGCATCTGGATACTTATGGCATTCCTGCGCCGGATTTGTTAATCAGAACCTGTAATGAACAGCGGATTTCCAATTTCCTGTTATGGCAGCTGGCCTATACGGAATTTTACTTTACGCCGGTGGCATGGCCGGATTTTACAAAAAACGAATTGATGAAAGCGGTAGAGGCATATAATAAAAGAGACAGAAGATATGGCCTTGTAAAGGAGGAATAATCTATGTTTTGGACCAGATTTATAAGCAGTGTCGTTCTGGCAGTCATTGCACTGGTTACTTTGATTCTGGGTGGTCCGCTGCTTGCAGGCATTACTTTTCTGATATCAGTTATTGGATATCTGGAACTCTGTAAGGCAGTCGGGATTCATACAAAAGAAAAGAAACTGAACGGATTGGAAATAACGGGAATTTTGGGCATTGCAGCTTACTATGCAGCCATCTATTTTGCAGACGGAGGGCTTCTTTCCCTGATAGCAATTGTCGGCGTATTTATGGGAAGCATGTGTGTATATGTGGTAACTTTCCCAAAATATGCATCGGAAAGGATAATGGCAAATTTTTTCTGCTTTGTATATGCGCCTGTGATGCTGTCTTTTATTTATCTGACAAGGCATCTTCATTATGGGGAGTATTTTGTGTGGCTGATTCTAATCAGTGCATGGGGCTGTGATACCTGTGCTTATCTGGTAGGCATCTGCATAGGAAAAAAGAAGATATTTCCTATTTTAAGCCCTAAAAAGTCGCTGGAAGGCTGTATCGGCGGGGTGGTTGGAGCCGGACTGCTGGGGGCTTTATACAGTTATCTGGTTGTGGAAAAGGCTGTGGCAGACCAAAAAGTTACACTCATTATTGTTTTCATCTGTATGGCGGGAGCAGTCATGAGCCAGGTGGGCGACCTTGCGGCGTCCGCTATTAAAAGAAACCATGACATCAAAGATTACGGGAAACTGATTCCGGGACATGGCGGCATTATGGACAGATTTGACAGTGTGATTGTCACAGCCCCCATGATATTCTTTTTAGCGGCATTGTTGATAAAATAGTGGGAGAATACTATGAAGAGGATTGCAATTTTAGGTTCTACCGGTTCCATCGGATTGCAGACTTTAGAGATTGTCAGGGACAATCCTGATTTGCAGGTGGTGGCGCTGGCAGCAGGCAGCAACGTAAACCGGATGGAAGAACAGATTCGGGAATTTAAGCCGCTGCTTGCCGTGCTGTGGGATGAAGGTGCGGCACGGGATTTGAAGGAGCGTGTGGCGGATACCGATGTACAGGTAGCATATGGAATGGACGGACTGATTGCGGCTGCCGTACACCCCATGGCAGAAGTACTGGTGACAGCAGTGGTAGGGATGATTGGAATCAGACCGACGATTGCCGCCATAGAGGCAGGAAAGACGATTGCGCTTGCCAACAAAGAAACACTGGTTTGTGCCGGACATCTGATTATGCCCCTGGCAAGGGAAAGAAAAGTGGATATATTACCTGTTGACAGCGAGCACAGTGCTATTTTTCAGTCCATGAACGGGGAACCGAAAAACCGGATATCCAAAATCCTGCTTACGGCTTCCGGTGGACCGTTCAGGGGAAAAACCAAAGAACAACTGCAAAACATCAGACCGGAGGACGCTTTGAAGCATCCGAACTGGTCCATGGGACCCAAAATAACCATTGATTCTTCTACACTGGTGAATAAAGGACTGGAGGTTATGGAGGCAAGATGGCTGTTTGATGTGGACTTTTCCCGGATTCAGGTAGTGGTGCATCCCCAGAGTATCATTCATTCCATGGTGGAATATGAGGATGGGGGTATTATGGCACAACTGGGTGCGCCGGATATGAAGTTACCTATCCAGTATGCGCTTTTTTATCCTGACAGAAGACCGATGAAGGGAAAAAAACTTGATTTTTATGATATTGGCCAACTTACTTTTGAAAAGCCGGACATGGAAAATTTTGAAGGATTACGGTTAGCCTACAAGGCAGGGGAAACAGGGGGAAGCATGCCTGTTGTTTATAATGCGGCAAATGAGAAAGCAGTGCGCCTGTTTTTGGACGGAAAGATTTCTTATCTGCGGATAACGGAGATAATCAGGGCGTGCATGGAAGAACACAGGAAGACAGATAATCCGGATGTGGAGCAGATTTTACGGACGGAACAGGAAACATATGAATATATTGAAAAGTTATATTGAATTTGTCCTATTAAACCAAAAGAAAGTGTAAGAGAGATTAAAGCAGATTATGATGACAGTAATTTTATTTATTCTGATATTTGGCATAGTGGTATTATCCCATGAGTTTGGCCATTTTCTGATTGCAAAGATGAACGGCATACATGTTGTGGAATTTGCTGTCGGAATGGGGCCGACACTTGTTTCCTTTACAAAAAAGGAAACAAAATACTCCCTTAAACTGCTTCCCATCGGCGGAGCCTGCATGTTTGAAGGAGAAGACGGTCTGGAAGCGGAAAACGGAGGGGGAGAAGGTTCTTTCCTAAAAGCAAATGTGTGGGCTCGGATTGCTACCGTTGTGGCAGGCCCCATATTTAATTTTATTCTGGCGTTTATTGTTGCCGTTATTTTGGTATCCCTCTCGCCCACGGACCAGACGCTGCTTACCGGTGTTGCAAAAGGCAGTCCGGCAGAATCGGCAGGTCTGATGGAAGGTGACAGGATTGTCAGTATAGATGGCGAAAAAACATATGTTTTCAGGGATGTATATCTGCTCACGCTGCTCAACAAAGGGGAGCCGATGAAGGTGGTCTATGAGCGCGGGGGAGAAAAAAAGGAAGTGGAAATAGAGCCCGTTTACAGTGAAGAAAGTGAAAAGTACGCACTGGGTATCTACGGAGGCGTTTATGAACAGGCAAAAGGGTTGGGCGTGTTCAGGGATGCATGGTATGAAATACGATACAGTGTGAAAGCCACCTATAAGAGCCTGGGGCTGCTTCTTACAGGCCAGTTCAAAAGACAGGATGTGGCAGGTCCGGTAGGTATTGCAGTCAATGTCGTGGGCAAGACCTATGAAAATGCTAAGGATTATGGCGTGCAGGCGGTTGTACTCAGTATGCTGAATATTGTGCTTTTGCTTTCTGTCAATTTGGGCATTTTAAACCTGCTCCCCATACCGGCATTGGATGGGGGAAGGATAGTCTTTATGATTATTGAAATCATCAGGGGAAAACCGGTACCGCCTGAAAAAGAGGGCATTGTACATTTTGTGGGACTGGTATTTTTTATGGTGCTGATGGTAGTAGTATTGTTTAATGATATACTGAATATTTTTGGTGCGTAATATATTTTATGTTGCAGCAGTCAACAAACTGGGCAGCCGCATAGTTTCGGATGCGGCCGCCCTTCATTCTTTTCAATTATCTTTTCTTTCTTTTCCTTTCGGAAAATGGTATCCGGCCGTATTGAAGTTACAGTGAAGTAATAACAGGGAGGTTTGTCTTGATTGAAATTTTTAACAGGTATGAACTGGTAAAGGAGCTGGGGAAAGGTGCGACTTCCCATGTATATCTGGCATGGGACAAGCTGTTGTCCAGAAAAACAGCCGTAAAAACGGGTTATAATGAAGAACTGTTTTTGCGGGAAGCAAGGTGTCTGTCCGAATATGTGAAGCCCTGTTTTCCCGTATTGTACGACTATGCCAAAGAAGAGAATTGCGCTTACCTTTTTATGGAATATGTGGAAGGGGAAAACTTAAAGGAACGTTTTGCCAGAACCGGCGGGTATACGGAAAAAGAGGTGATATATATTGCCTGTCAGGCAGCACAGGCAATACAGTTTTTGCATACAGGGAAAACACCGTATGTTTACGGGGACATAAAGCTTGAAAATATTATGGTGCAGAGGGACGGCAGTGTGAAACTGGTGGATTTCGGAACACTTTGTCCCCTGGCAGAGCCCGTTGGCGGCAGTGTGCTTCGGGGAGGGACACCCCGATATGCGCCGCCTGATATGTGGATGGGTCATGCCGATATCAGGAGCGACATTTATGCATTGGGTAAACTGATGCTTTTTCTTATACAGATTAGCGGCAGGAAAAGCATGGGGGCAAATGCAGAACGTATTATAGAAAGATGCACGCAGAAACAGAAAGAAGCAAGATATCAGTCCATGGAGCAGGTCATATCGGCATTAAATGCATGTCTGGCTGAGCCGTCCTGACCTGTCATGCATGGCTTGGATTGGCATTCCGCATCCATACGGGCGGCAGCAGGCACATTTGTTCCAACAGGACACGTTCTCACTCGGGTAAAAACACAGCGGTACATAAGAGGTTAAAATACAACCTCTCTTGCCTTGCTTGCAAGGCATTGGACCGGTGTTTTTACACGGTCCTTTATGGAATCAAATGAGCCTGCTGCTGCCCGTATGGATGCGGAATTTCTGATGGGTAAGGCACTTGCGGCAGGCAATGAAATAGGGTATGATGAGATAGTCATTATACATAAAGAGAGGAATCCCAAATGATATGTCCTAATTGCGGCGCCGTATATGAAGACGGCATCCTTCGATGTCCGTATTGCCATTCGGAAAATACATGTGTTGCGGAAAAAATGAAATCACAGATATTGAAGTCCTATGACCGGGCAGCAAAAGATATGGAGAAAAATGTGCCCGGGGATGCGGTGCACAGATGGACCGTTTATCTGATTAAGGGCTTGTTGATACTTCTGGCAGTGGGGATACTGGCGGCAGTGGCGGCCGTTATCTGGGGCAGGGTGTCCGGCAGGCTTTCCCACAGTGGGGAAGCAGCACATATGAAGAGGCTGGAAGCATTCTGTGAAACAGGAGATTACGGTGCATTGTGCGAATACATGGAAAAGGAATCCTTGTATGGAATAAGGTACCAGAAATATTATGAAATTAAGAGAGTATACCGTTCTTTTTTATCCATGGAAAATGACATGGTGCAGATAAACCAGATTATGGAAAACGACAGCCTTACGGAAGAAGAAAAAGCTGATTATTCCGAATACTGGGTGGAAACGGCATTGTTTCATGCATCGGAAGTGCTCACTTACGGCAGGCAGTACATAGATGACAACGTTTTTATGGATAACGAAGAGATATTGGAAGGTATCTGTAACGAATGCAGGAGGTCTGTTGCAGAGCTGGGACTTTCAGAAGAAGAAATGGATATGCCGGAACAAAAAGATGAAGCTGATGGAGGAACGCCATGAAATGTCCGTATTGCGGGGGTGAAATGTATGCCCAAAGTGTGAAATGTCCGTACTGTGGGAGGGAGAATACAGAAGGGACAGCGTTTTGGCAGGAAACAAGCAGAAGGATAGAAAGAAATAAACTGTTGAAACCTTTGCTGATAAAACAAAAAACGCCTGAACTGGTGCAGCGGATGCTTACGCGTATTATTATTGTGGCAGTTATCGGTAATCTGCTTTTATTTGTTTTATGCATAGGGGTTCTTATGTGGAAGGACAGGGAAATAAGCGCAAAAGCAAGTCCGGGAATCCATGCCGGAGCATATCTGGATGAGTTTTATGATAAAGGAACAGGATATTGGTATGCTGCTTTTTTTGAGCAGGCAGATTCCATCATAGATATTCTGGAAGACGATAAAAAGCCGAGTGAATCGGAAGTGAAAAGCCTGCTTAGGAATGCGTGGCGGTTATGCGGGGAAATGGCGGCAAAATATGAGCCGGAGGAAAGGAAAGAAATTGAAAGTTACCTGAAAGCTTTTTTTACGGAATATCTGGGTATTCCCAAAGAAGATTTGCCTCTTTTGTTTGCACATGATATAGATGGTGATGATTTCGGGGCCCTGCCGGAAGAAGAATTGGATGCGGCAGTAACGGCAGTGATGGATAAGATTGCGGAGGAGATGCCATGACCATAAAAATGATTATCATTCTGCTGATAGGAATTGCGATGTTTTACTTTAATATTTATGTAAAGTGGGAGTATAAGAAGAAACTCACGTTTAAGCTGGTATTTACGTATTTAACATCTGCTGTTCTGATTTTACAGTTGATTATTCTTTGCGGAATCATCTTTAAAATATTTGCAGAGGAAAAAGACAGGACTATCGGGGAAAGGTATGCAAGGGCGGAATCCTATGTAAACAGAGGAGATTACGGTACACTTGCAGGGGTCATGGAACAGAACGGGAACTACGAACCGGAATTTGAATACATATGGGAACGCATGGAAATATATGAGTGCAGCCACCGGTATCTTGTTTTTGCGGCAGCGGAAGAAAATGGAAGGAATGACAGTGAATATGCGGAATATACTTTAAAATACAAAAATATGCTTTTGTCTTTGTGCAAAGCCCCGGATTATAAGGAAAATGTGAAATACGGGGAATACTGCCTAAAACAGGTGGGGCTGGAAAAATAGTGAAAACTTCCGCATTTTTGCTGGCGGCGCGCAGGCACATTTGTTCCAACAGGACACGTTCTCACTCGGGTAAAAACACAGCGGTACATAAGAGGTTGAAAAACAACCTCTAAGTACCGGTGTTTTTACACGGTCCTTTATGGAATCAAATGTGCCTGCGCACCGCCAGCAAAAATGCGGGAGTTAAAATCAATATTTTTTGACTTTCTATGAAAAAGAGACTATAATATTATAAATTTATATCGAAAAAACGAAAGAGGTGGCTGTTATGAAAAAATTGGAGGAATATGTCAGAAGTATACCGGATTTCCCGGAGAAGGGCATTATTTTCAGGGATGTTACCAGCGTGCTGCAGGATGCGGACGGATTGCAGCTGGCAATCGATACCATGCAGGATTTGATTAAGGATTTGGACTATGACGTGGTAGCGGGGGCCGAGTCCAGAGGATTTATTTTTGGTACGCCGATTGCATATAATAACCACAAACCCTTTGTGTTAATCAGAAAAAAGGGAAAGCTTCCCTGTGAAACAGTGGAAAAGGAATATGATTTGGAATATGGCAAGGCTGTCATAGAAATGCACAAAGATTCCATCAAACCCGGCCAGAAGGTACTTATTGTGGATGATTTAATTGCCACAGGAGGTACCACGGAAGCCATGATTAAGCTGATAGAGTCTCTGGGCGGTGAAGTGGTCGGAATGGTATTTCTGATGGAACTTGCAGGTTTAAAGGGAAGGGAACGCCTGAAAGGATACCGTATGGAAGCCGCCATTGTTTATGAAGGAAAGTAATCTGGACCAAAATATTAATCAGTGCAAGGAAATGATGACAGATGACAGAAGAAAAAAATGAAATTGTCTTGGAAAATGACAGGATAAGTGAATTAAGGGAATTCATGACGCCCGATGAATTATATCAGGCGCTTGTTAACCGTGTGCAGAAATACCATCCGTCAGATGACATTTCCCTGATTGAAAAGGCATACAATGTTGCCGGTGAGGCCCATAAGAACCAGCAGCGTAAGTCCGGTGAGCCTTATATTATCCATCCCTTGTATGTTGCCATTATTCTGGCTGATTTGGAAATGGATAAGGAAACTATTGTAGCAGGGCTTCTTCATGATGTGGTGGAAGACACAGTCATGACGGAGGAAGAAATTACGGCTGAATTCGGTATTGAAGTTTCCCAGCTGGTAGATGGTGTCACAAAACTGGAAAATATTCCGTTAAGCAGCGGCATTGGCTCGGAAAGTGATGCGAGGCTGGAGATGCAGGCGGAAAATCTTCGCAAAATGTTTCTGGCAATGGCAAAAGACATTCGTGTCATTATTATTAAACTGGCAGACCGCCTGCATAACATGCGTACCTTAAAGTACCAGAAGCCGGAAAGTCAGCAGAGAATTGCCAAGGAAACCATTGAAGTATATTCTCCCATTGCCCAGAGACTGGGTATTTCCAAAATTAAGGTGGAACTGGATGATTTGTCCTTAAAATACCTGGAGCCGGAAGCTTACTATGATTTGGTTGAAAAAATAGCCGTAAGGAAAAGCGTTAGGGAAAAATATATTGCGGGAATCGTGAGTGAAGTAAGTAAACATGTCAGGAATGCAGGTATTCAGGCAGAAATTGACGGACGTGTCAAACATTTTTTCAGCATATACAAAAAAATGAAAAACCAAAATAAAACACTTGACCAGATATATGATTTGTTTGCGGTCAGGATTATCGTGGATTCCGTGAAGGACTGTTATGCGGCTTTGGGGGTTATCCATGAAATGTATAAGCCGATTCCGGGACGTTTTAAAGATTATATTGCCATGCCCAAGGCTAATATGTACCAATCCCTTCATACCACGCTTATCGGTTCGGCAGGGCAGCCGTTTGAAGTCCAGATTCGTACTTTTGAGATGCACAAGGCGGCTGAATACGGTATTGCGGCGCACTGGAAATATAAGGAGGCTTCTGACGGTAAAAAAGCAGAGAGTCAGGAGGAAGAAAAGCTGACCTGGCTGAGACAGATTCTGGAATGGCAGAGGGATACCTCCGATAACAGGGAGTTCATGAACCTGTTAAAAAATGATTTGGACTTATTTTCCGACAATGTTTATTGTTTTACACCCAGCGGAGACGTGAAAAACCTTCCCGCCGGCTCTACACCGATTGATTTTGCATACAATATCCACAGTGCGGTTGGTAACAAGATGGTGGGAGCAAGGGTAAACGGCAAACTGGTGACGATTGACTATGTGATTAAGAACGGGGATAGGATTGAGATTATTACTTCCCAAAATTCAAAAGGTCCCAGCCGTGACTGGCTTAACATTGTCAAGAGTACGCAGGCTAAAAATAAAATCAACCAATGGTTTAAAAATGAATTTAAAGAGGGAAATATCGTAAGGGGCAAGGAGTTACTTGCAAATTATTGTAAAACAAAGAACATTGTCTTGTCAGATATACAGATTCCGGAATATATGAATGCCATTCAGAGGAAATACGGATTCCAAAGCTGGGATGCAGTATTGGCAGCTATTGGTCATGGAGCGCTAAAAGAAGGCCAGATAGTCAATAAGATGCTCGAGTATTACGACAGGGATAATAAAAAAGAATTGACCAATGAAGAAGTATTGGCATCTATTTCAGAAAATGTCCAGATGTTCCGTCCGCAGGCTGCAAAATACGGAAGCGGTATTATGGTCAAGGGCATAACGGATGTATCTGTCAGGTTTTCCAAGTGCTGTTCCCCTGTTCCCGGAGATGAGATAGTTGGTTTTGTCACAAGGGGACGTGGGATTTCCATTCACAGGACGGACTGTGTCAATGTTTTGAACCTTCCGGAAATCGAGAGGTCAAGGTTGATTGAGGCAGATTGGCAGGAACCGGATGAAAGTGGTGAAGGTGGAAAGTATTTTGCGGAGATAATCATTTATGCACAAAACAGGAATGGTCTTCTGGCAGATATTTCCAAAGCGCTTACCGAGAAAAACATTGATATTCTTTCCATGAATACAAGAACGAACAAGCAGGGGATTGCAACGCTTCAGACTTCCTTTGAAATCAGCAGCAGGGAAGAATTGAACAGGATTATCGAGAAAATTAAAACAGTGGAAAATGTCATGGACATAGAAAGGACAAGGGGCTGATGGCACAGTTGAAAATTGGTCGTATGGTGTTGGGCGTTTATGCAACTAACTGCTATTTTCTATATAATGAGGGCTTGGGTGACGCAGTCGTGGTGGACCCGGCTGATAAAGGGGACAGGATTTACGGGGCGTTAAAAGAAAAAGGGTTTCGTGTGGCAGGCATTCTCCTGACACACGGGCATTTTGACCATATCTGGGGAGCCAATGCATTGAGGGAACTTTCCGGCGCCAAAATATATGCGCTTGAAGCGGAAAAGCAGTTGTGTGAAGATGCCGGACTCAATGTATCCGCCCAGGCGGGCAGGGCATATACGGTAGTGCCGGATGTATATGTAAAAGACGGGGAAGAGCTTACCATTGCAGACATTACCTGTAAAGTAATTGCCACTCCGGGACATACGGCAGGAAGCTGCTGTTATTATTTTTCCGATGCCGGATTCTTGGTTTGCGGGGATACGATATTTCTGGAATCCGTGGGAAGAACCGATTTTCCCACAGGAAGCAGCAGAGAACTTATCTCTTCCGTGAAAGAAAAGATTTTTGTGCTGCCCGAAAATGTGCAGCTTTATCCGGGACACGGAGAAAGCACCACGGTGGAGCACGAGAAGAAGTACAATCCTTTTTTCTAAAGATAGCCGCCTCAAAGGTTTACGAAAAGTATCAGCAACCTATAGAGGAATCGGTAAATTCTGAAGATGCAGATATTCGGGATTTTTCAAAAACAGCATTCCGAAAGTTTCACAGCCGTTAAAATTATCGGGTGCTGTGCTTCCCGATGCCCTCCGGGAATTTCCCATGTATCCCTGCTTTTGTGTTTACAGAATACAAATTTTTTTGTGATTTAGATATGATTACAGCAATTTTAAGCAATTCATCATCAGCATTTTCATAAAACCTTATCTCAGTCATTTCCGTTAATTCTCCATGTCATACCAATTTATACCCTTGATTATGTGATTTTACCTGTTGTTTATAATAATATTTTAAAAAATAAATATTATTATATTGACAATACTGTGTGACGTACAGTATATTATAAGTGGAAACCGCAAACGCAAAGGACAGCGTTTTTCATATCTATGTAAGCCGCCAGAGGAGGCACGGAGGATATTATGGATGAACTAGAAGAAATAATCCAGTCATTGACGCAGGAATTAAGAAGAGGAACCTTGGTTTTAAGTGTATTAAGCCGGCTGGGTACGCCGCAATACGGCTATACACTGGTGAAGTGTATGGAGGACAAGGGAATCAGGGTGGATACCAATACCTTGTATCCCTTGCTGAGAAGGCTGGAAAAACAAAAAATTTTGGTCAGTGAATGGGAAACGGATGGCAGCAAGCCGCGGAAATATTACAAAAGGACAGTTTTGGGAAATATCGTGTATGAGAGCCTGCTGAAACAGTGGATGGAAATGACGGACTGTATGCAGAAGCTTTTGGGTGAAGAAAAAAAAGAAGAAAGAAGAGGTGGGGCAGATGAAGAGTGAAGACGTTAAGGAAAAACTGGTTAAAAGATATCTTTATGATGTGACGAGAAGACTGCCTGAAAAGCAGAGAAAGGATATCGAAGAAGAGCTTCGCACCCTGATTGAGGATATGATGGAAGAAAGGGAACAGGAGGGAGAAAATCCAGAGTCCATTCCCGAAAAGGTGCTGGAGGAACTGGGAGCCCCGGCAAAGCTGGCATCAAGGTACAGGGGGGAAGGGGACAGATTAATTGGCGGAGAGTATTATGTTTTATATTGCCAGGTATTAAAGATTGTATTATTTGGTGTCGGGATTGGAATGGGAGTGTCCGTTCTGCTCAGCGTCTGCTTTTCTTTTTCAGCTGCGTCCCTGCATGACTGGATACATTTGATAACAGAGTCGGTTATTGATTTGGGTGCAGTTCTGGCAGCCCTTCTGGAAGTGTTTGGCGTCGTAACCCTGGTATTCTGGCTTATGGAGAGAAATCAGGTGAAGTTAAAGGAGCAGAGTGCGTGGAACATCAGCAAGCTGCCGCAGATTCCTTACGAAAAGGCTGTTATTAAGAGGGGAGACAGTATGGCGGGGGTTATATTCGGTGTATTGTTTACTGCGTTATTTGTGTGCGCTTCCGATAATCTTGGCATCTGGCTCAAAGATGCGGGCGGACAGATGGTTGTGATTCCTCTTTTCAATATGGCATTCTGGAACAGAACGCTGCCGCTAATGGTAATATCCTTTTCCATGGGTGTTATTGTTGATTTTGTTAAACTGCTGGTCGGCCATTACAATTTCTTTGTCATGTGGGTCAATATTGTGTGCAATGCAGTCAGTATCGTAAGTGCCGTTATCCTATTAAAAGGAAACCTGCTCTTTAACCCGGACTTAATGTCCTCTGTTGCAGCCATAAAAGGAGAAGACTTTTTTGGGAATTATGATATAATGAGATATTGGGACACGGGAATTATCCACGGAGTGCCCAATATATGTCTGATTATTATTATTTTTATCCTTTTGATAGAAGTTCTGGTAACAGTATATCATACCCTGCGATATGGTCTTGGAGGAAAGCAATAATGTGAGAAGAACTCCCAACACTCATGCCAAAGGGCATTTCGCTAAGTGGAATCGTGGAGGTTAATATGTTTGTAGTGAAAGTAAATAAAACCCGTTTTGAATATGACATCCATTCCATTGTAAAGGCATTTTTCCCCAATGAAGATGTTAAGGTCCTGACACCTGACACCGGTGCGGACAAACAAAACATCTGGAAAGCGGAAGTGAAACTTACGGTAAACTTAAATAATGAGGGTGCTTCGCTTTATTTTGGAACAGGCGACGAACTGCGCCCGTATAACTGGCAGATTGTAAAAGACGGTGAAGAGCAAAAGGATGCAAAGTCATATAAGGCGGCATTCAAACGTTTTCTGTATACTTCCCTTGTCGATTATACGGGAAAAGAACTGCCATGGGGTAACCTGACCGGTATCCGTCCCACCAAAATTGCCATGGAACTTTTGGAGAAGGGGGAAAAGGAGGAAGCTGTCATTCTCAAAATGCAGACGGAATATTTTGTCAGCAGAAAAAAGGCGGAGTTGGGGGTGGATATTGCAAAAAGGGAAAAGGAACTGCTTTCTTCCGTCCACTTTGCGCATGGCTACAGCCTGTATATCGGGATTCCTTTCTGCCCGACCACCTGTCTGTACTGTTCCTTTACTTCCTATCCCATAAGCAGGCATAAGGATAGGGTGGAGGAGTACATTGACTGTCTGATTAAAGAAATGCGGTATACCCGAAAAGCCTGTCAGGATAAAACATTGGACAGTGTATACATAGGAGGCGGTACGCCTACAACCCTTGAGGCAGGACAGCTTGACAGGCTGCTTACGGCATTGCGGGATATATTTGATTTTTCCACGGTTCAGGAGTTTACCGTGGAAGCCGGAAGGGCGGACAGCATTACAAGAGAAAAGCTGGAAGTGCTGAAAAAGCATCATGTGGACCGTATCAGCATCAATCCGCAGACCATGAAACAGGAGACCTTACATTTGATTGGCAGGCAGGCATCGGTAGAGCAGGTGGATGAGGCGTACCGGCTGGCACGCTCAGTCGGGGATTTTAACATCAACATGGATATCATTCTCGGGCTGCCGGGTGAAACGGCGGAGGATATACAGAATACGGTGGACAGGATTGCTGTATTAAAGCCGGATTCTCTGACGGTGCATTCCCTTGCCATTAAAAGGGCTTCAGGGATGAATGCATGGATTCAGGAAAACGGCATACAAACCCTCTGCAACACTGACGCCACCATGAAAATTGCGGCGGACGGCGCTGCAAAGATGCACATGCAGCCGTATTACCTTTACCGGCAGAAAAATATGTCGGGAAACTTTGAAAATGTAGGTTATGCCAGGGAAGGCTGTTACGGACTTTACAATATTCTTATTATGGAGGAAAAGCAGACTATTATGGCTTTGGGCGCAGGCAGCATCTCCAAAAGGGTTTATCCCGACGGACGGATTGAGAGGTGCGAGAATGTGAAGGATGTTGTCCAGTATATCGAGAGAATAGAGGAAATGATAGAAAGAAAGCAAGAATTATTACAGGATTATCAGTGAGGAACCCGGCACGCATTTTGAACCGGCTGCTGTGGGGTTTTTCCGGCAGCAACGGAAAATATAGAGGTAAATGGATGAATCTCTGCTTGAAATACGGGACAAATCAGTGTAAACTTTTGTAAGTATAGGAAAGAAAAGAGAAAAACAATAAGCATAGTGCGGAAATGAGGAAGATATGGCTCTTAATAAGAAACCGACTACCGGCATGAAGGATATTCTGCCGGCAGAGATGGAAATCAGGGATTATGTTATCAGTATTATCAAGGATACCTATGGCAAATTCGGGTTTACCCCGATAGAAACCCCCTGTGTGGAGAATATTGCGAATCTAAGCAGCAAGCAGGGCGGTGAAAATGAAAAGCTGATTTTCAAGATATTAAAAAGAGGGGAAAAACTGAATCTGGAGATGGCGGAAACGGAAAGCGATTTGACAGACGGAGGCCTCCGTTATGATTTGACAGTACCCCTTGTCCGTTTTTATTCCAACAATGCCGCGAACCTGCCTTCGCCTTTTAAGGCTTTGCAGATGGGCAATGTCTGGAGGGCGGATAAGCCCCAGCGGGGCAGGTACCGTCAGTTTATGCAGTGTGATATTGATATTCTGGGGGAGGCATCCAACCTGGCGGAAATAGAGCTGATTCTGGCTACCACAACAACCATCAGCAGGCTGGGATTTGACAATTTTCAGATACGCATCAATGACAGGCGGATTTTGAAAGCCATGGCGGCTTATGCAGGATTTCCTGAGGAGTCCTTTGACAGTGTGTTCATCACGCTGGATAAGATGGATAAAATCGGTATGGACGGCGTAAAGGCCGAACTTTTGGAGGCAGGATATTCGAAAGAGATGTGTGACAGATACCTGTATCTGTTTACAGAAGTAGAAAAGGCAGATAACGGTCCGGCATTTTTGGCGGATACTTTAAAAGAGCATCTGGAAACAGATGTGATGGATTCCTTTACGGAGATTTTGGACAGTGTGAGGGCAACCAAGGCGGACACCTTCGATTTGGTATTTGACCCGACGCTGGTGCGCGGGATGAGTTATTACACCGGTACCATTTTTGAAATTGCAATGCCGGAATTTGGCGGAAGCTGCGGCGGAGGCGGCAGGTACGATAAAATGGTAGGGAAGTTTACAGGCACGGATGTGCCGGCCTGCGGCTTTTCCATTGGATTTGAAAGAATTGTACTGCTGCTTATGGAAAAAGGGTTCAAAATACCTGCCAAGCCTGTTAAGACTGCTTTTTTAATTGAAAAAGGCGTGTCGGGCCAGGAGTTGTGTAAAGTGATTGCCGAGGCGCAAAGGGAAAGGGAGAGTGGAAGGCAGGTGCTTGTGGCCCGCATGAACAAAAACAAGAAATTCCAGAAAGAACAGTTTACCTCACAGGGATATGAAGAAATAAAAGAATTTTATAAAAATCCTTTAAAGCATTAGGTAAAAAGGGTAAAACATAGAAAAGAACGGTAAAAATAGAGGAAAAAAATATGGCAGAATCAATGACAGGAATGAAACGTACCCACCGCTGCGGGGAGCTTTCCGCGGCCAATGTGGGAGAAAACGTCACCGTGATGGGATGGGTACAGAAACAGAGGAATAAAGGCGGCATTATCTTTGTGGATTTGCGCGACCGTGCAGGCATCCTGCAAGTTATTTTTGAAGAAAGCGAATGCGGCGCTGAGGCATTTACCAAGGCGGAAAAACTCAGAAGCGAATTTGTGGTTGCAGTGACGGGCCGTGTGGAAAAGAGGGCCGCAGCGGCAAACGAGAATCTTTCTACAGGTGAAATCGAGGTGAGGGCCGGACAGCTTCGGATTTTGTCTGAGGCCCAGACGCCTCCTTTCCCTATTGAAGAAAACAGCAAAACCAAAGAGGAACTTCGGTTAAAATACCGATATTTGGACTTAAGAAGCCCGAAACTACAGAATAATCTGATGCTTCGCAGCCAGATTACCACCACTATCCGCAATCATCTGACCGGGGAAGGCTTTATGGAGATAGAAACCCCCATGCTGACAAAGTCCACACCGGAAGGTGCAAGGGATTATCTGGTGCCCAGCAGGGTGCATCCGGGCAGTTTCTATGCACTGCCGCAGTCTCCCCAGATTTTTAAGCAGCTTCTGATGTGTGCGGGATGTGACAGATATTTTCAGGTGGCACGCTGCTTCCGCGATGAAGACCTTCGTGCGGACAGGCAGCCGGAGTTTACACAGGTGGACATGGAACTTTCTTTTGTGGATGTGGAAGAAGTCATCGATACAACGGAAAAGATGGTACAAAGAGTTTGCAAAGAAGCAATCGGACTGGATGTCAGCCTTCCCATTAAACGTATGACCTGGCAGGAAGCCATGGACCGTTTCGGTTCAGACAAGCCGGACACCCGTTTCGGCATGGAACTTTCTGATGTATCCGAAGTTGTGAAGGGTTGTGGCTTTGGCGTATTTACCAGTGCTTTGGAAAGCGGCGGCTCCGTACGCGGAATCAATGTAAAAGGACAGGCGGATATGCCAAGAAAGAAAATTGACGCGTTGGTGGAGTTTGCAAAGGGATACGGCGCAAAAGGTCTTGCTTATCTTTCCGTACAGCAGGATGGTACCTACAAATCTTCTTTTGCCAAATTTATGACACAGGAGGAACTTTCTGCCCTTGTCAGTGCCATGGAAGGCAGGAAGGGAGATTTGCTTCTGTTTGCGGCTGACAAAAATGATGTTGTTTATGATGTGCTGGGCGCACTGCGCATTGAAGTGGCAAAACAGCTTGACTTGATAGATAACAGTTTATTTAATTTCCTCTGGGTAACGGAATTTCCGCTTTTAGAGTGGAGTGAGGAAGAGAATCGTTTTGCAGCGAAGCACCATCCGTTTACCATGCCAATGGAGGAAGATTTGCCGCTTTTGGACACCGACCCGGGAAAGGTACGCGCCAAAGCATATGATATTGTGTTAAACGGTGTGGAACTGGGCGGCGGCAGTGTGAGAATCCACCAGCCTGACGTGCAGGAAAAAATGTTTGAGGCGCTCGGGTTTACCAAAGAAAGCGCTTACGAAAGATTTGGTTTTCTGATAAATGCGTTCAAATACGGTGTTCCCCCCCATGCAGGACTGGCAATCGGCCTTGACCGTTTTGTCATGTTGCTGGTAAAGGCGGAGAGCATCCGCGAAGTGATTGCATTCCCCAAAGTAAAGGATGCATCCTGTCTGATGAGCGAAGCGCCCAATGTGGTTGACGATGCACAACTGGAGGAACTGCAGATTGCGGTAAAACCATGTTAAGTTTGTATGTGACGGAAACAGCGCCGTTTCTGGTAAGAGAAAACTTTGAAAGAGCGCTTAAATTGACGGACAGCGTCCGCCGGATGCATGTTCTGTCCATAAAGCAGGAAAAAGGCCGGGCGCAGAGTCTTGCCGCAGGTCTTTTGCTTACCCGTGCCGTACAGGAATATGACAGTGCGTCAGGCGAGAAGACAAGAGAAGACGGTTATCCCGTGGTTTGTAAGGTAGAGGCAGAATGGCTGGTTCAAACACCTTACAATGATAATGGATTAAAAGATATGACTTTGCATCTGGAGAAAACCCCGGCCGGGAAACCCTATTTTAAAAACAGGCCGGGGGTTTATTTTAACCTATCCCATTCCGGGGAATATGCCGTCTGCGCGATGTCTGACAGGGAAGTGGGTGTGGATATCCAGGAGTGGAGAAAGCTGTCCATGGATAGTATGGCCAAAAGATTTTTTGACGAAAAAGAGATGGAAACCTGGCAGAATTACAATGCGGAGACGCAAAAAGCCTATTTCCATTCTGTCTGGGCGGCGAAGGAGGCCTGTGTGAAATGTACCGGAGCCGGATTGTCAAAAGATTTCAGGCATTTGCGGACGGATTTTGTAAACGGTAGCATAACGGATACCAAAAGCGGTGAGCAAAAAAGACTTTATGAGTATTCTGACTTTCCCGGATATGCCCTGTGTATTTGTGTAGAAAATTAATTAAGCATTTTATTGAATTTCCTTTCCGGCAACAGGCAAATTTTTTGTTTTTCTGCATATACTTTTAATTGTGTGAAAAAGAAACACATGTAGAAGGATTGCGGGAGGGTAACAAAGGCATGGGTGAGGAAACAGATAAAGGTTGGGAGGGGACGCCGCTTTGTCTACAGGATGCCATGGGGCAGGCACGGTTTCTTGAAATGTACGGGGGAGCCGTACAGAAAGTCATGGGAATCACGGAAGAGGTAATCAATTGTCTGGAAACAAAATACGGGCGTGAGATATTAAGCGGAATCAGCGGAAGAATAAAGACGCCGGAGAGTGCGGGCCGCAAGTTGATGAAAAAGGGTTGTGATATAACTTTGTCAAATGCGGTCGACAAACTCAATGACATAGCCGGTGTGAGGGTGACCTGTTATTTTTTGGATGATGTATATGAATTGGCCAGGCATTTAAAAAAACATAACCAGTTACATTTTATTAAAGAAAAAAATTATATAGAAAGACCAAAGGCAAGCGGATACAAAAGTCTCCATCTCATTGCAGAAGTGCCGGTGACGGTAGAGGACAACGAAATGTGGATAAAAACAGAGATTCAAATCCGTACGCTGGCAATGGACTTCTGGGCAAGGCTGGACCACAGGCTCTGTTATAAAAAAGATGTGAAATCTTCAAAATCGATACAGAAAGATTTGCGGGAATATGCGGATATTATTTCCAGGGTAGATGTGCAGATGCTGAGTTTGAGAAAGAGGATTGACGCATTATAGCATATTTCGTTACCGTAACAATACATTTCGTTACGAATCTATTTATTCGTAACCGGCGCCCGCGTATAATAGTCTTAAGTTTCTAGGAAAGGCGGGATAACGATGCGAATTTCACCGGCAAACCAATATGCGTCCCTTTATGCCATGAACAGGATGAGAACATTGCCCGTTGGCATTTTGGGGCGCAGTTCTTATGCAAAGGGAGTCTATACAGGTTATCAGAAATCATATACGGGAAACGTCGGTCAGGCGCAGGGCAGGACGGCGGGATTTCGGAAGATAGCTGAAAAATTGCAGAGTACGGACTGGGACAAGGAGTATCGGCTTTCCGGGAAAAAGTCCCTGCAAAACGGTGTGCGTACATTTGTGGAGGAGTACAATAAAATGTATTCCCAGGTGAAAAGTATCCCTGCAAATACGGGAGGCTCTTATGGCGTTCAGCTAAAGGAACTGGCAGGAGATAATCAAAGGCAGCTATCCGCTATCGGGATAGAGAGCGGCAAAGACGGTATGCTTACGATAAACAATGCAAAGCTGAAAAAGGCAAAGGCGTCTGATTTTAAAGAGGTTTTTTCCGGCTCGGACAGTCTGGCCGGCAAAGCTGCCGTAAAAAGTATATATGCCGAGGCGCAGGCATTTACACTGAGCAGGATGGGGAGTTACGGATACACTAACGGAGGCTGGTACGGGGCATACGGGCTTGGCAGTCCGGGGCTGTACGGCTACGGAAACAGTCTGGGAATGTACGGCTTGGGAAACAGCCTTGGAATGTACGGCAGCTATCCTTATACGGGAAGGTATTTTGACATGCTGCTGTAAAGAAAACGGAGGCGGCGGTGTTTGAGATTGCAGTATGTGATGATGACGTGTTGTTTGCTGACAATGTGTCGGTGTTGATAGAGAAACTGGCTGACATGCCGGTGGAAGTAACCTGTTTTCACAGCGGAAGCGATTACCTGAAAAGCGGATGCTGTCCGGAGATATTGTTTCTGGACATTGACATGCCCGGCATGAGCGGATGGGATTTGGCAGGAGTATTAAAAGAGCAGCGGAAAAGTCCTGTTATTGTCTTTTTGACGGGATATAGCGATTATGTGTATGATGCTTTTGAAGTGGAGGCGGCAGGATACCTGTTAAAACCTTTGGATGAAAGGAAGCTGAAAAAGGTATTGGACAGGGCGATGGCAAAAGCTTTGTCTGACAAGCAGGACAGGTATGTGTTTATAAAAAACGGACAAGTTGTCCACAGGATAGCGGCAGGAGATATTTATTTTGTGGAAAACCAAGGCAGGAAGCTGATTTTTCATACAAGACGGGGGGAGATATCCTGTTACGGCAGGATGGAGGACTGGGAAAAGAAACTTCCTTCCTATTTTTTCAGGTGTCACAGAGGATATCTGGTTTCCTTGAAAGAGGTTTCGGCATTTGATAAAAGTTCTGTCTGCCTGTCAAATGGGGAATCTGTATTAATGGCAAAGCAGAAGTATCTGGAATTTGCCAAGGCATGTATTTTGTGGATGGCATAAAGGATAGGAGCGGAAAACATTATGTTTGAAGTAGTTACCGGGGCGATGGGAACCGGCTGTTTCTGGTATTTTATTAGAGGACTTTTAAAGCCGAGGCATGGAAAAGGATTGGATGAGATTTTCCTGTCAGCCGGCTTTTTTTTGTTGGACATGGTAATAGGCAGTTTCGGATACAGCCTGCCGTTTATGGCTTGTATCTTTGGGTTAATGATGATTGCCTATGCGGGAGACTGGCAGGTAAAGCTTTTTCTTGCCGTATCGTATTTTGCCGTACGGGAACTGGTACGGTTTACCATTTACCATGCCTTTACCGTTTACTTTGGCGGGCTGGTGGACAGGCTGGCGCAAAGGATGCTTTCCGGCATATGTTCATTTGAACAGTTTCAGGAGCGCATACAGCTGACAGAAAATATATATACGATTTCTTTTTTTTCTTTTTTCTTGATTTTACTATTCGGATTCCTGCATTTTTATAAAAAACAGCTTCCGGATGGTCTGGGACTTGTGGAGGGGAATAAAACGGAATTGTGGTACCTGCTGGTTCCCACGCTGGCCGGATTTGTTTATTGCAGTATTATCAGGAGTATCCAGTTTGTCTGGGAGGACGGGGAAGTCTGGATTCTGGACAAAAAGTTTCCCATAGTCAGGCTGTTGGTCCCCCTGGGCAGTTTTTTATGTCTGGGCGCTATCTTTCTGGCGGCTCTTTTGTTAAAACGGGTAAAAGGTGCAATGGAAAAGCAGAAAGAAAATCAGATTTATCAAAACAGGTTTCATGACATGGAAAATTATATCAGGGGTTTGGAACAGATGTATGGGGATGTGCGGAGTATGCGCCATGACTTGAAAAACTATGTGGCAGATATGCAGATTCTGGCACATAGCGGGGAGGAAACGGATAAAGAAGCGTTTTCCGAATACCTGCAGGCAGTGGAAAACAGGGTGGAAGCGTTGGATTTTGCCTGCCGGACGGGGAATCCCATAACGGATGTGGTGATAAACAGGCAGTTTGCCAATGCAGCCCAAAAGGGCATTGCGACAGAAAGCACATTTATATATCCATCGGAAGATGCGGTGGAAGCATTTGACATCAGTATCCTGCTCAACAATGCACTGGAAAATGCGGTGGAAGCCTGCCCAAAAAACGGCAGTATCAGCCTGTCCTCAAAAAGACAGGGAAAGCTGTATCTGATTTCCGTACAGAATACTTGTGACAAAGCCATTATCTGGGAGGACGGCTTTCCCGTGAGTTCCAAATCGGGAATCCTTCACGGACAGGGAATCAAAAATATGCAGAAAATTGCGGAAAAATACGGCGGCACGGTTCGTGTCCGTTTGGAAAAGGCAATATTTTATGTGGAGATGCTGCTTCAAATAGGAAATGCAAATTCGTAGTAATTATCCGTATCCGGTGCATATGATAGTAGAAAAGGGTTGAGGAGCAGACTTATGGCGACAGTAATGCTGGATGCCGGACATGGCGGGTGGCATAACGGGGCATCTTTTGAAGGAAGGCTGGAAAAAGATGATACCCTCAATTTGGTGCTGGCTGTGGGAAGGATTCTGGAACAGGAAGGCATAGATGTGCTTTACACACGCACAGAAGATATCTACAAATCACCGGCAGAAAGGGCAGAAGAGGCAAATGCCTCAGGTGCAGATTATTTTGTGTCGATTCATAGAAACTCCAGTATGAATCCGGGCCAGTATTCCGGTGTGGAAACACTGGTTTACAACCGTTACGGCAGGGCGGTTCCCCTGGCGGAAAACATTAACCGGAATCTGGGGGAGGTAGGTTTTATCAACCTCGGCGTCAATGAAAGGCCGGGACTTGTGGTGCTGAACAGTACGCAGATGCCTTCCGTTCTGGTAGAGGTGGGATTTATCAATACACCGGCAGACAATTATCTGCTTGACACGAAATTTGAGGAAACTGCGAGGGCTATTGCAGACGGTATATTGGAGACCGTAAATGCATAGATAAGCCGAATGATGCGGCAAGACAGGGGCAGGAGCAAAAATGCTTCTGTCTCTTTTTATGTTTCTCCATGATTTTACATTATAGCATTGCTATTTTGGGTATAAATGTAGTAAAATGTCAATTATGGAGAGAATCATAGCATGTAGGAGAGGATAAGAAAATGGACTTTTTTAGTATACTGACTATGGTAGGCGGACTGGCCCTGTTTTTGTACGGTATGCACATGATGGGGGAGGGGCTGTCAAAAGCGTCAGGCGGAAGGCTGGAGAGTATCCTTGAGAAACTGACGAATACCCCGGTAAAGGCAGTGCTCGTGGGTGCAGGGGTGACGGCTGTGATACAGTCATCATCGGCAACCACGGTTATGGTAGTTGGTTTTGTGAATTCCGGCATTATGAAACTGGAACAGGCTGTCAATGTCATTATCGGTGCCAATGTGGGTACGACCATCACGGCGTGGCTTTTGAGCCTTTCCGGTATCGAAGGAGGCAATTTCTTTGTGCGGCTGCTTATGCCGGCTTCCTTTTCCCCGGTATTGGCTATTGTGGGTGTGGGACTGATAACCTTTTCCAAAAAGGAGAAGAGCAAGGACATCGGCACGATTATGGCGGGATTTGCCATCCTGATGATTGGCATGAATACCATGAGTGAGGCAGTGAAGCCATTAGCGGAGGTTCCCGGGTTTGGACGGGTATTGACCATGTTTTCCAATCCCATCCTCGGTATGGTTGCCGGTCTGGTGCTGACTGCCATTCTGCAGAGTTCTTCCGCATCCGTCGGTATTCTGCAGGCGCTGAGTAAAACCGGTTCCATCAGTTATGCAACGGCAATCCCCATTATTATGGGGCAGAATATAGGAGCTTGCATCACAGCCCTGATTTCCAGCGTGGGAGCCAGCAAGGATGCAAAGAGGGCAGCGCTTTTACATCTGTACTACAATCTTGTTAAGACATCCCTGTTTATGGCAGTGTTCTATCTTCTGAATTATACAGTGCATTTTACTTTTATGGGAAGTGCGACAACGCCGTTGGGGATTGCTTTTGTCCATTCCGCATTTAATGTGGCGGCTTGTATTGTACTGATGCCTTTTTCAAAGGTTCTGGTAAAGCTTGTCCGTCTTACGGTGCGTGACAAGGTCATAGCGGAAGAACTTACTCCGGAAGAACGGGAACTGATGACATTGGACGCCAGGTTCCTTGACACGCCGGGTCTTGCCATTGAGAGGAGCAGGCATGTGGCGGTTACGATGGCGAGTTATGCACAGAAATCCATTGAACTGGCTATGGGACTCTTGCAGGACTATGATGCGGAAAAGGCAGCGGAGGTTGAGCGGATTGAGAATCAGGTGGACCGTTTCGAGGATGAACTTGGTACATATCTGGTAAAACTGAGCAGCAGAAATCTTTCCGAGAGGGAAAGCCATACCCTGTCCGTTCTGCTGCATTGTCTGGGGGATTTTGAGAGAATCTCCGACCATGCGCTGAATATCAAGGAGTCTGCTGATGAGATGGCGGATAAAAAGATGGAATTTTCGGAAAAGGCAACGGAAGAACTTATGGTATTTTCCAATGCCGTGAAAGAGATTCTGGGAACAGCCATCAATGCCTTTTCAGAAGACAATCTGGAAAAAGCAAAGCTGGTAGAACCGTTGGAAGAAGTCATCGACCAGTTGAATATCGAAGTAAAGAAAAGGCATGTAAAGCGTCTGCGCAAAGGAAAGTGTACAATTGAACTGGGATTTGTGCTGACGGACATTACCACTAACTTTGAGAGGGTTTCGGACCACTGCTCCAATATAGCGGTATGCCTTTTGCAGGTGAATGAAGACAGTTTTGAAACGCATGAATATCTGGATGCGTTGAAGGAAGAAGATAATCTGGAATTTAAAGGCAAGGTCCTTGCATACAGGGATAAATACAGATTGCCGTAAGAATAAAACAGAAGCTGTCAGGAGACGGCTTCTGTTTTACTTTCGGTTTCTTTTTCTGTTTTTTCAGTTTCAGCTTCGTCTGTTTCGGAAGCCGGTTCCTCGGGAAGGGTTAACTGTACATGGGAAATCCGGTTCTGGTCGATTCCTTTTACCTGTAAGACGGTTCCATCTTCCAGCATAACCGATTCTTCATCCTCCGGCAGCCTGTCAAGCTGACCGATTATGATGCCGCCGATGGAATCATAATCTTCGGAATCAAGACTGGTGCCGATGGCATCGTTTACGTCCGAAAGGCTCATGCTGCCTTCAATCAGGTAAGTATTGTCTGAAATCTGCTGAATCAGCTCTTTTTCGTCCTCATCATATTCATCCCGTATCTCGCCCACAAGTTCCTCCAGTAAGTCTTCAAGGGTAATCATGCCGACTGTGGAGCCGTATTCATTCAGCACAAAAGCCACATTCATGGCTTTTTCGCGCATTTCCAAAAGCAAATCCGCTGTTTTTTTGTATTCATAAGTGTAATAGGCATCCCGGATAAGAGGTTTCAGGGGAAAACTTCCGCTGTCTGTTTCAAATTCGCTTTTGGCAAGGAAAAAATCCTTTATATTGATAAAGCCAAGCATACTGTCTTTATCGTCCTGAAAAACCGGAATCCGTGTATAGAAAGATTCTTTAAAAACTGCAAGCAGTTCTTCGTAAGTACTGTCAAGGTCAATGGCTACCATGTTGACACGGGGAATCATGATGTCCTTGGCGCAGGTATCGGAAAATTCAAACACATTGTAAATAAGTTCCCGCTCCTCAGACTCGATTTCTCCATCCTCATGGCTGACATCCACATAAGTTTTCAGTTCGTTTTCGGTGATGGTGTCGTTTTTCTTATTGGGGTCTATATGTATCAGCCGCAGCATACCGTTTGAAATGGCATCCACCACAAAAATCACAGGGGTCAACAGTTTAATCATGGCGTAAATAATGGGAGAGTATATCAATGAAATTTTTTCGGAATTTAAACTTGCCCATGTCTTTGGCACAATTTCACCCACCAAGAGGATGACGACCGTAAGGATGCCGGTTGCAACCCCGACATAGGCACTTGCTCCCGCGTTAATAACCAGTGTGGTGGAAAGAGAAGAGGCACTTAAATTGACAATGTTGTTGCCAATCAGTATGGCGGTAAGCATTTTGCTGTAGCGTTCCAGTATTTTGTTTACAAGCCGGGCGCGTTTGCTGCCTTCTTCTGCCATCGTACGCATTTTGACATGGTTCACCGTAGTCAGGGCAGTTTCCGCTGACGAGAAGAACGCGGATAAAATAACCAGTAGAAATAAAACTATCAGTTGTATGACACCAGAGGTATCCAAAATAAACCACTCCTTTGTAACATGAAATTAATATAGTCATAGGCAATATTACAATAATCAACTGCCTATTGTCAAGTTTATGTGATATTTCCCGCATTTTGCATTGCCGCCCCGGCGTGCATTTGATTCCATAAAGGACCGTGTAAAAACACCGGTCCAATGCCTTGCAAACAAGGCATGAGAGGTTGTTCTTTAACCTCCTATGTACCGCTGTGTTTTTACACGAGCGGGAGCGTGTCCTGTTGGAACAAATGCACGCCGGGGCGGCAATGTAAAATGCGGGAAAGGCAAATATATGGTATTTTTGGGAAAACCCGGTTCTTTTTATTTCATATGAAGAATATGTTTAAGCAGGAGAAAGGAGGAGAAAATGGTGAGAGAAAGCAGGAATAGGAAGGAAGAGGCGGCAGGCCTGCCGGTTTTGTTTTTGCTGAAATGCCTTTTAGCCGCGTACATATTGACGGGAGGACTTTTGATGCTGCTTGCCCTTCTCGTCTACCGGTTTGGACTTTCGGAAAAAATAGTTTCCATTGTAATCATCGGCATTTACATCGGGGCAACTTTTCTTGCCGGATTTTTGGCAGGAAAAAAATTGAAAACGAAAAAATTCTTATGGGGTCTTGTTGTGGGAGCCTCATATTTTGTGGTGCTGGTTTTGTTATCCCTGGTGATAAACCATTCCTTTAAGGATGTAGCCACAAATTTCTTTACGGTTCTTATCATGTGTGCAGGAAGCGGCATGCTTGGCGGTATGCTGGGTTAGCAAGCAAATTTTATGATTTTTTAAAAAAACCTTTTACAAACAGGAAAATTATGCTATACTATACACGCATTAACGAGTTTGCTGTAACAGAAAGGAATGGAGATTAATATTATGAAACACATTAAGACATTAGTCACAAGGGACTTAAAAGAATCCATGAAAAAAGGCGGCTGCGGTGAATGTCAGACTTCCTGCCAGTCAGCATGTAAGACATCCTGTACTGTAGGCAACCAGAGTTGCGAGAAGATTAAATAAGTATCCGTATACAAGATGTAATAATCAGTAAGCAGCGATTGGCGTCGCTGCTTCGTTTATGTATGGGGAAGTTCTTTGGAAAGAGGAAAACGAATGATACATCAATTTAAGAATAACGGTTACAACATAGTTATGGATATCAACAGCGGTTCCGTGCATGTGGTGGATGATATTGTCTATGATATGGTTACTCTGATAGAGCCCCTTGTGGAAGAGGGAATCAGGGATGAGGAACTGATTAGGGCGGCCGTAGTCGGCTGTGCGGATGCTTCCTATTCGGAGGAAGAAGTCCTGGAAGCAATGGAAGAAGTGCTGGAACTGGAAAAACAGGGACAGTTGTTTACGCCGGATATCTATGAAAATTATGTGGTGGATTTTAAGAAAAGGGAAACAGTGGTAAAGGCACTCTGCCTGCATATTGCCCATGACTGTAACCTTGCCTGCAAATATTGTTTTGCGGAAGAAGGGGAATACCACGGAAGACGGGCATTGATGAGTTTTGATGTTGGTAAGAAGGCGTTGGATTTTCTGGTGGCAAATTCCGGAAACCGTGTGAATCTTGAAGTGGATTTCTTCGGAGGCGAGCCTACCATGAATTGGGAAGTGGTAAGGGAGCTGGTGCAGTATGGCAGGAGTCTGGAGGAACCGTTTCATAAAAAGTTCCGTTTTACTCTTACGACGAACGGTGTGCTCTTAAATGATGAAATACTGGAATTTGCAAACAAAGAAATGTCCAATATCGTATTGAGCATTGACGGAAGGAAAGAAGTCAATGATAAGATGCGTCCCTTCAGGGGCGGACAGGGCAGTTACGATTTGATTGTCCCGAAGTTTCAAAAGGTTGCCGAAAGCCGCAATCAGACCAATTATTATGTGCGCGGAACCTATACCCGCAATAACCTCGATTTTGCGGAGGACGTGCTGCATCTGGCGGATTTGGGCTTTAAACAGATTTCCGTGGAGCCGGTGGTGGCAGGGCCGGATGACTGGTATGCCATAAAGGAAGAGGACATTCCGAAACTGAAAGCGGAATATGACAGGCTGGCGGTGGAAATGCTTAAGAGAAGAAAAGAGGGAAGAGGGTTTCAATTCTTTCATTTTATGATAGATTTGGAGGGAGGCCCCTGTGTGGCGAAGAGGCTTTCCGGCTGTGGCTCGGGAACGGAATATCTGGCAGTGACGCCGTGGGGGGATTTGTATCCCTGCCACCAGTTTGTGGGCCAGGAAAAGTTTTTGCTGGGAAATGTGGAGGAAGGCATTACGAACACGGCAATCAGGGACGAGTTTAAATGCTGCAATGTCTACGCGAAGGAAAAGTGTAAGAAGTGCTTTGCCAGGTTTTACTGCAGCGGCGGCTGTGCCGCTAATTCCTACAACTTCCACGGCAGCATCAACGATGCTTATGATGTGGGGTGCGAATTACAGCGCAAACGGATTGAATGCGCTATCATGATAAAGGCAGCTATGGCTGAAACGGAGGAAGGACAGAGATGAAAAAAAGTAATGCTATTGTAATTCTGCTGGTGTTTTTTCTGGCGCTTGCAGTGGTGTCCTATGTAGATGTAAAAGGAATTGACGAAGCAGGAACGGCTTCCGCTTCCGACATTACATTGGGACTGGATTTGGCGGGCGGCGTCAGCATCACCTATCAGGTGGTGGGGGAGGAAGCGCCCAGTAGGACGGACATGCAGGATACCATCGGTAAACTGCAGCAGCGTGTTTTTGCCTACAACAAGGAGGCGCTGGTATATCAGGAAGGTGTAGACAGAATCAATATCGAGATTCCCGGCGTGGAGGATGCCAATGCCATTCTGGAGGAGCTTGGAAGGCCGGGAACCCTGTATTTTATTTACCAGAAGGGTCCGGACGGTACGGACAATTATACGGGAAGTTACCAGACGGATGAAAACGGCGAGTATTATATCCACTATACGTTAAATAAGCCCATAGAAGAACTGGAAGCAGAAGGCTCCGTTGCGCTTTACGGCACGGATGTGGCAGACGCCCAGGCCGGAAGCACGCAGGACCAGATGACGGGTAACAGTTCTTTCTGTGTGGATTTGCTGATGACGGAGGCCGGTAAGCAGAAGTTTGCGGAGGCAACCACCCGTGCGTCCCAAAGCGGTGAGACCCTTGCCATATATTATGACGGCGTGTTCTTAAGCGTTCCCACCGTGCATCAGGCATTATTGGACGGTCGTGCGCAGATAACGGGAAAATTCACCTATGAAGAGGCGGACAGGCTTGCTTCCCAGATTCGTATCGGAGGCTTAAAGCTGGAACTTGAGGAACTGCATTCCAAGGTGGTGGGTGCGCAGCTTGGCTCGAAAGCCGTTACCACCAGTTTAAAGGCGGCCGCTATCGGTCTGGCAGTCATTATTGTGTTTATGATTGCGGTTTACTTTATTTCCGGTCTGGCAGCCAGCCTTGCCCTGTTGCTTTATACGGCGCTTGTGGTGCTTTTGCTTAACGGCTTTGGCATGACACTGACCTTGCCGGGCATAGCGGGCATTATATTGTCAATCGGTATGGCGGTGGATGCAAACGTTATCATATTTGCCCGTATCAGGGAAGAACTTGCCACGGGAAAAACGGTAAAATCAGCAGTTAAAATTGGATTTGACAAGGCGCTTTCCGCCATTATAGACGGTAATGTGACGACGCTGATAGCAGCGGCAGTGTTATGGATTTTAGGCTCCGGCTCCATCAGGGGATTTGCACAGACGCTGGTGCTTGGTATAGCGCTTTCCATGTTTACGGCGCTTTTCGTCACACGCTGGCTTATCCGGGCTTTCTATGCGCTTGGCTTGTCCGGTGAAAAATGGTTCGGCGTTGCAAAGGAGCGTAAGGCATTTGATTTTGTCGGGAAAAAAGCCATTTTCTTTGTGATTTCCCTGGTGCTTATTGCCGGAGGATTTGTGGTGATGGGGGTTAACAAGGCTTCATCCGGCGCGGCGCTTAATTACAGCCTTGATTTTGTGGGAGGTACTTCCACCACAGTTACCTTTAACGAAGAAATGTCTCTGGAGGATATCGAATCGGCGGTAATTCCCAAGATGGAAACTATTGCAGGAAGCGCGGTACAGCCCCAGCCGGTACAGGGGACAAATGAAGTGGTGTTTAAGAGCAATGTCCTTGACCAGGCACAGAGAAAAGAGATGGAAGACATGCTGCTTGTTGATTTTGGCGTTGCAGCAGACAAGATTGAATCGGAAACCATCAGTTCCACGATTTCCGATGAAATGAAGAGGGACACCATTCTGGCGGTATGTGTTGCTATAGTGTGTATGCTGATTTACATCCGTATCCGCTTTAAGGATATCCGATTCGGTGCAGGCGGTGTGGTTGCGCTTATGCATGACGTACTTGTTGTTTTGGCATTTTATGCGGTGGCGAAGGTTTCCGTGGGCAGTACCTTTATTGCCTGTATGCTGACAATCGTAGGATATTCCATCAATGCGACTATCGTTATTTTTGACCGTGTGAGGGAAAACCAGAATGTTTTAGGCAGTAAGGCGGAGTTAAAAGATGTGATTAATCTCAGTGTGACCCAGACTTTGTCCCGGAGTATTTTTACTTCCCTTACCACGTTTATCATGGTGGCGGCGCTTTACATTTTGGGTGTGACGGCAATCAAGGAATTTGCGCTTCCTTTGATGGTGGGCATTGTATGCGGAACTTATTCTTCCATCTTTATAGCAGGAAGCCTGTATTATATACTGAGAAAGAAATTTCCCCAGAAGATAAAGAAAGACTGAGAAGAAAATGGAAAAATGGTTTGTTGCGGCAAAAAAAGCAGATTTTGATGCCTGGAGCAAAAAATTTCATATTACCCCTGTTACGGCAAGAATTATCCGTAACAGGGATATTTTGTCTGAGGAGGAAGTGGATAAATATTTGAACGGCACTTTCCTTGACATGTATCCGTCCGAATTGATGCTTGATATGGAGGATGCCGCCGCTATACTGGAGGAGCAGATAAGGGGCGGCGGTAAAATGCGGGTAATCGGGGATTATGACGTGGACGGCATCACCTCGGCCCACATTCTGACAAAAGGTCTCAGGGCATTGTCGGCAAAGGTGGATACGGTGATTCCCCACCGCATAAAGGATGGATACGGCTTAAATGACGGAATGATGGAGGAGGCATATGCGGATGGCATAAAGACCATTGTCACCTGTGACAACGGCATTGCGGCGGCCTCCCAGATTGCACTGGCAGCCGAGAAAAAGATAACGGTGGTGGTGACGGACCATCACGAGGTGCCATATACCGAGGAAAACGGGGAACGTGTGGAACTGCTTCCACCGGCAGCGGCGGTTGTGGACCCGAAACGTGCGGATTGCACTTATCCGTATAAAAATGTCTGCGGCGCGGTGGTGGCATATAAACTGGTGGAACTGTTACTGCGCAGGGCAAAAACGGAACCTTCCCTAAGGCAGAAGCTTCTGGATGAATTTATACAGCTGGCGGCAGTGGCGACAGTCTGTGATGTCATGCCCCTTTTGGATGAAAACAGAATTATCGTAAAGGAAGGCCTAAAGCGGCTGCATGATAAGCCCTGTATGGGATTAAGGGCGTTGATGGAGGTAAACGGCATAGAGCCGAAAAAGCTTTCCGCCTATCATCTGGGGTTTGTCATCGGTCCTTGTCTCAACGCCACGGGCAGGCTGGATTCGGCAAAACGCGCGCTGGAGCTTTTGGATGCGGAGGACATGCGGCTTGCCGTCACGGTCGCAGGGGAATTGCAGGAGATGAATGACAGCCGTAAGCTGATGACCCAGAAGGGTGTGGAAGAAGCCGTAAATTATGTGGAGCAAAACCATATGGAGCAGGATAAGGTACTGGTGATTTTCCTGCCTGACTGCCACGAAAGCCTGGCAGGGATTATTGCGGGACGTATCCGGGAAAAATTCGGCAAACCGGCCTTTGTGCTGACAAGGGGTGAAGAGGGCATCAAAGGCTCCGGGCGCTCCATTGAAGCCTACCATATGTATGACGGCATGACAGCGTGCAAAACGCTTTTTACAAAATACGGAGGACATAAGATGGCAGCCGGTCTATCCATGCGGGAAGAGGATATCCCGAAGCTTAGGGAAGCGCTGAATGCGGGCTGCGGGCTGACAGAAGAGGACTTCATCCCCAGGGTGCATATTGATGTACCCATGCCGCTGGCCTACGCCGGTAAAAAACTGGCGGAAGAACTTTCGGTGCTGGAGCCGTTTGGGACAGACAATCCCAAGCCCTTGTTTGCCACGAAAAACGTGCATTTTATATCGGGGACAAGGATGGGGGCAAAGGGAAGCTTTGCAAGATTCCGGGTGGAAGAAAACGGGCAGGTATATGAAGTGGTATACTTTGGCGGGCTGGACAGGTTTCATGCCTTTTTGGAAGAAAAGTACGGCAAGGGTGCGGCAGAAGCCCTGTATGAGAAAAAGTGCGGTTATCTTCTTTCCATTACATACCAGCTTGGCATAAACAGCTACAAGGGCAGGGATGAGGTACAGATTGTGATGCAGCATTTCTGCTAGCGGGAGAGGTGACAAATTATGAAAAGAATCTTTCATCGGGGACTGCCGGTTGTTTTACTGGGGACGACCCTGCTTTTTGCCGGCGGATGCGCTAAGGGCAGCAGTGAAAAAGATATGGCAAAAATACCGGATGGCTTTCCGGAAACGGAGCAGGTTCCTGAAACAGAACAGTTTCCGGAAACGGAGCCGGACCAGACGGCGGAGCAAATATCGGAAACCGTGCCGCTTACGGATTTGGAGCAGCTTTCCGTATTTGCGAAAAACTACGATGCATGGTGCAATTACCCGGAAAGCTGGTATGCCGTTTACGATTTGGACGGGGATGGCAGGCTTGAACTGATAGCTAACTTCATACAGGGCAGCGGGCATTTTTCTTCAAACTATTTTTACCGGGTGGAAGGAAATGAGGTAGTGGAGCTGGAGCAGCCTATGCAGATGGGGGAAAACCAGTTTGATTTGCAGGATTATGAGCCGACAGCCTATCTGGACGAGGACACGGGGATTATCTATTATGCAGTCTGCGACTGGCAGAGGGGAGGTTTCGGGGATTACGGTTACATGGACGGCTTTTTCTGGATGGAGGACGGCAGGATATATCAGGAAATTGTCCGCTCCAGCCATGATTGGTACAGGGAGGAAGAAGAGGTTCACACTTATTATGATGGAGCCGGTTTCGGGGATAATATCATTTTACAAGAGGAATGGGAACAGCTCTACGCTGATTTTATAGAAGGGATGAAAAAAGAAGAAGTGCAGTTTGCGTGGTTTGATTTGAGCCTGCAGGAAGCAGCGCAGGAAACCGTTATTCTCGATAAACTGACAGCAAGCTATGAGGAAGGCGCTGACTGACTGTCACAGCGCCTTTTTTACGGATATGGCTTTCATGGGGCACATTTCCTGACAGCAAAAACAGGAGATGCAGCCTTTTTTGTGAAAATGTGCCTTTTTATCAGATATTGTAATGACATGGGCAGGACAGCTTTCCGCACACTTCCCGCAGCCAACGCAGAGATTTTTGTCCAGTTGGGGGTAGGACTTAAGAAGCTTTGCCGCTATTTTTGTAAAAGGTTTCCGTAAAAAGCCGGGCAGGAAACCGGTAAAGTCCAGTTTTTTCGTATCGGGAACCTGAAAAGGAGTTAAATCTTTAGGGATGGCATCTCCCTTTAACGTGATTTCATCGGGCAGGGCAAGGCCTGCTTCGCAAGCCTGTCTGAGCATCACGATATCTTTGGGCAAAAGTCCCATGAGCCCTGCCGCAAAATAATCCTGGGTATACATATCCTTTGCGGCAAGCACCATGTGTAAAGGATGGGAGGTGCCGCCTGTGGGACCGTTCCCCTCCATGGCGTCAACGGCGTCTATCACGGTAAGACCGGGCTTAACGGTCTGCGCAATTTCCAGAAGCATCCGGGAAAAATCCTCGATGTCCGGCCAGCGGTAATGCAACTGGGGCTTTTCCAGTCCGGGAATTGTGCCAAAGAGATTCTTAATGCCTCCCGAATATCCGGTCATGGCATGGGTCTTCAATTTACAGATATTGATGATATAATCGGCCTCGCAAATCGGTGTAATAATGTGGAAGGAATGGTTTTTAAAGTCCGGAGGACAGTTTACGGTGCGCGCGCTAAAGTCCATGTTGAGTTTCACAAGGGGCGCTAGCTGCCGCATACCGCATACATGATATACGTTTTTCATATATTCCGCATTGTATAAGCCGCCCGAACTCTCCGCCAGCGTGATATCATCTATGCCGTGTTCCGAAAGCCATACGGCAACCGCCTTGATGACAAGGGGGTGCGTGGTGACAGGAACAGAAGGACTTTTGGCCATCACCAGATTGGGCTTTAGTACAACCTTCATGCCGGGACGCAAATCCTTTTCTATTTCAAGGTCCGCCATAAATTTGCAGACGGCATCATAGAGCAAGTCCTCCCTGTATTCGGGAACGCGGTATAGTGTCTGTATCATAATTTGCTCCTTACATATTTTTGCCATAAATTATGGAAGATACTACTTTAACGGCTTCTTCAAGTTCTATCTGTGAAAAAACAAGTTCATATTCTATGCCGTTTAAGGCAAATTGAAAGACATACATATCATAGTATCCGGAAGGTTTGTGTGTATCTGAATCGTATGGACCGTATTCCATGGACTGATAACCGATGAATACGGAGGTTTTGCCAATATTCGATGCTTTTATCTCGTTTGCTGTGCCTGTAATGCAATAGTTAGTCAGAAGGCCGATTTTAGAAGCATTCAAATAAAATCCCTTTACAGCGGAAATGTCTTCTGTCAATTTTGGACTTCCGTCATCATAATAGTCGTGAAAGAAATTAAGCCAGACGGTATCTTCCCATATTTCTCCTGTGTTGGAAAACACTGCTTCCTGTGTGCCATTTTGGGGAGATTCCTGTAAACCAGAAGGAATATAGGGGGGAACCAAATGATTTCCATAATAGGCAATGATATCTTTTTCTTCCCAAACAACATTTACACATTCTTCCGGATTGGGATATATTCTCCCGTTATCCGTTCCGGATACCAGTTCATTGAGATAAATATCATCCATATCAATTTCGGTATCGGAACAGTCCGTAGCGGAAAGTTCCTCCTTGGCAGTATTTACGGTGGAAGCCGGATTGGAACAGCCGTCTGTATCTTTGGAAAGAAGCATTGATAAGATTATAAATGCAGCTATGAAAAAAAAACCAGAAATAATGCTTATGACAATACCTTTTTTATCCATATGTCTACTCCTTTTTGTCTTATTATAGCTTTTGAAAAAACAAGGTGCAATACAGTTTTTTTATTTTGTTTTCATTTTTTCCTCATAATTTGGACACAGAATAAACACAATTTGCGGGTATATTAAATTACAGATAGTTGATGAACTCACTATCTCCCCCCCTCATAAGAAAATGCGGAAAACCCGGAGTAGTCCGGGTTTTTCTGCGTAACGGGTAAGGGGACGTCTGTAACGGGTAAGGGGACGCCTGTCGGAAAACGGATTCCTGCGTCGCCACGCTTGCGCTCTAAAAAAACGCAGCGGCGCTAAGCTCGACAATACCTCGCTAAGCACCGGCGTTTTTTTACGGGCTCCTTTCGAAATCTGTTTTCCGACAGGCTGTCGCCGCCAAAACTACCGGATATGGGCGGCGTACGGACGTAGCAGTCTTTATATTTTGTGGCAGAAGCCATATTTTCCATATATTTTTACTTTCTTTCATAGAAAGCGGACTTATAAATTTACATTGCAAGCATCCAGGCATATATTTTATAATCAAGCATATAAATCAGGATTTAGTTAAGTGTTGAAAGGAGCCAAAATGAACAAAACAGAATTGATTGAGGAACTGAAAAGAGTAGGACTTCAAGAAGGGATGGAAATTGAAGTACACAGTTCGCTTAGTAGCTTAGGCTACGTTGAAGGTGGAGCAGATACTGTAATAGAAGCACTTATGGAATGTGTGACGAAGCGTGGAAGTATATTTATGCCATCCTTATGTTTTGGTCCGGAATTGGAACTTACGGAAGAAGATAGGGATATGGGGATTACTGTGAAAATCAAAATACTTTCGGAAGATGCACCAAAAACTGCTATGGGTATCATTGCAGATACATTTAGACAACGAGAAGATGTTGTTACAGGCACCGGCGAGATTAGAACATCTGGTTGGGGATTACATGCAGATGAGGCTGCAAAAGACGGGTTGAATTATGTTATTCGGAATGGTGGAAAAGCATTATTGCTTGGTGTCGATATTTACAAATTAACTGCAATGCATTATATGGAAGATATTATGCCAAAAGAAATCAGTGATATTTTTGCACCTACAGAAGAAGTCAATAGTAAGTATCTGCCAAGTGAATGGCTTGTTGAATGCGGTGAACCGCCGGTAAAATCCTGGTATACAATTCAGGATATGGCATACAAAAAGGGTATTATTAAAGAAGGTTATATTGGAAAATGTAAATATATGTTTTTTGATATTTGGGATGTGGTAAGTCTTTACAGAAAAGAACTGGAAACGAATCCATTTAAACTATATGGATTAGAGAGATAAATAACATGTTTCTATAGAGCGCAACCCCTCATATTTTCATTTTTATGTGGTAATACATCCTAAAATGGAGTAAAATAAAAATAATTTATGTTTTGCGCCCGGGTGAAGGGCTGAAAAGAGGTTTACATGATATTATCGGAATTGCTGGATGGATTGGCGTTTCAATGTGAAAAAGGAAGCCTTGATACGCAGGTGGACGAAGTGGTATACGATTCGAGAAAGGTGACGAAGGGTTGTCTTTTTATCTGTATCAGGGGCATGAATTTCGACAGTCATGACCATGCGGCAGAGGTTGCCCAAAAGGGGGCTGTTGTGCTGGTGGTGGAAAAAGCGGTGGAAGTGCCGCAGGATGTGCCTGTTACGGTTATCAGGGTGGAAAATACCCGTTACGCCATGGCTTTTATAGCGGCGGCATGGTTCGGGCATCCGGCAGAGAGGATGAAAATTATCGGCATTACCGGCACAAAGGGAAAAACCACCACTACTTATCTGGTCAAATCTATTCTGGAAAATGCCGGATATAAGGTAGGGCTTATCGGTACCATAGAAACCATTATCGGTGATACCCATATCCATGCGGGCAATACAACGCCGGAGTCCTATCTGGTACAGGAATATTTCCGCCGGATGGCGGACGAAGGCTGTGATGTGGTGGTAATGGAGGTGTCCTCACAGGGACTGAAACTGCACCGCACCCAGGGATTTGTGTTTGATTTCGGTATTTTCACCAATCTGGAGCCGGACCATATCGGTGTGGGAGAACATGCGGATTTTGAAGAATACAGGACATGCAAGGGACTTTTGTTCAAACAGTGCAGGATAGGCATTGTGAACGGAGACGACGCCCACTGTGACGCTGTGACGGAGGGCCATACCTGCATAATGGAAAAATTCGGACTTAATGAGGGCAGTGATTTGCGCGCTGTCAATCTCAAACTTGTAAAAAAGCCCGGGGAGCTTGGGGTTTCCTTTTGTACAAAGGGTCTTCTTTCCATGGAGGTGGAAGTTACCACACCCGGCAGGTTCAGCGTTTACAATGCCCTGACTGCAATGGCTATTTGCAGGCATTTCGGGGTATCGGAGGAAAATATCAGGAAAGCGCTGCTTGCTGCAAAGGTTAAGGGCAGGATTGAAATGGTAAAAGTATCCGACAGCTTTACACTACTGATTGATTATGCGCATAATGCCATGAGTCTGGAAAGCCTGTTGAACTCCCTTCGGGAATATGAACCGAACAGGCTGGTATGTTTGTTTGGATGCGGAGGAAACCGCTCTAAGCTGCGCCGCTTTGAGATGGGGGAGGTCAGCGGCAGACTGGCGGACCTTACGATTATTACCTCAGACAATCCCCGGTTTGAGGAACCGCAGGACATTATAGAAGATATTAAAACAGGCATCGGAAAAACTGAGGGGAAATATGTGGAAATCTGCGACCGGAAAGAAGCCATTGCCTATGCCATTGCCCATGGAGAGCCGGGAGATATTATTGTACTGGCAGGCAAAGGACATGAGGACTATCAGGAAATCAAAGGAAAGAAATACCCGATGGATGAAAGGGTACTGATTGCGGAAATCCTGTCCGGTGATACCGCTTCGTAAAGCGTTTTTTAACGAACCGGTTTTTTAAATGCCGGTTAACTATACGGAATGGAAGGAGGTTCACCATTGGAAAAATTGTATGCGGATGTGATTGTGGATATTTCCCATGAAAAGGTGGACCGTCCTTTTCAGTACAGGATACCAAAAAACTTGCGGGACGTAATTACGGAAGGAATATGCGTGACGGTTCCGTTCGGGGCGGGAAACAAGCGGCTGAAGGGATATGTGACGGCTATAAAGGACATGCCGGAATTTAATCCCGAAAAAATCAAGGAAATAGAAGGGATAGCCGTGGGCGGCGTGTCCGTTGAAGACAAACAGCTGCTTTTGGCAGCTTACTTAAAACATAATTACGGCTCCACCATGATTCAGGCGTTAAAGACGGTTCTGCCTGCAAAGCAGACCGTGAAGGCATTGGAAAAAAGAACAATCCGGCTGTGCCTGGATACGGAAGAGGCGGCTGTGGCACTTACCATGTGTGAAAGAAAGCATATGACTGCAAAAGCGAGGCTTTTAAAAGAACTGATTCAGGTGACCTGCCTGCCGTACCGGCTTGTGACGGGAAAATTGAACATCAGCCCTGTAACGATAAAAGCGATGGAGAAACAGGGCATGATTGCAATAGACAAGAAGGAGGGGCTCCGCAATCCCATCAGGATAAAGGCAAAAAATGCAGTCCCAAAGGAATTGAGCATCTCCCAGCGGCAGATAGTGAATAAGGTCCTCTCGGAATTTGACGGGGGGAAAACAGGCACTTATCTGATTCACGGCATTACCGGAAGCGGGAAGACGGAAGTTTACATGAGCCTGATTGAAGGCATCTTAAAACGCGGCAGGCAGGCCATAGTGCTGATACCCGAGATTGCCCTGACTTACCAGACCCTGCTGCGGTTTTATACGAGATTCGGGGACAGGGTGTCCGTCCTCAACTCCACATTGTCGGCGGGAGAAAAATATGACCAGTGCGAACGGGCAAAAAGAGGGGAAATTGATGTGATTATCGGACCCCGCTCGGCTTTGTTTACTCCGTTTCCCCATGTCGGACTGATAATCATGGATGAAGAGCATGAAACAAGCTATAAAAGCGAAAACTCCCCCAAATACCATGCCCGTGAAACGGCGGAAGAGATTGCGCGTATGCATGGGGCCAGCGTTGTGCTGGGTTCCGCCACGCCTTCCATGGAGGCTTATTACCGGGCAAAAAAGGGTGATTATACTCTTTTTACATTAAAGGAACGTCTGACCGGCGGCTGTCTTCCCGAGGTTTATACCGTGGATATGCGGGAAGAATTAAAAGCAGGAAACCGCTCCATTTTCAGTATAAAACTACAGGAACTGATGGCAGACAGGCTTCAAAAAGGACAGCAGATAATGCTTTTTTTAAACAGACGCGGTTATGCGGGCTTTGTATCGTGCCGGTCATGCGGTCATGTGATGAAGTGCCCGCATTGTGACGTATCCTTGTCCGAGCACAGGGGCGGAAAGCTGTGCTGCCATTATTGCGGATATGAAGAACCTGCCGTAAAGGTATGTCCCAAATGCTCCTCCGGATATATATCCGGTTTTAAGGCGGGGACACAGCAGGTAGAAGAAAAACTAAAAGAATTGTTCCCGGAAGCAGGGATACTCCGTATGGATGCGGATACGACCAGGACAAAAGACAGTTATGAAAAAATCCTTTCCGCTTTTGCCAACGGGGAGGCACGGATACTGATTGGTACCCAGATGATTGTAAAAGGTCACGATTTTCCCAACGTTACCCTGGTAGGCATCCTGGCAGCGGATTTGTCACTGTCCGTCAGTGATTACCGGGCGGGAGAGCGTACGTTTGCCCTCCTTACACAGGCAGCGGGCCGGGCAGGAAGGGGAAATCTTCCCGGCGAGGTGGTAATCCAGACTTACCAGCCTGAGCATTACAGCATCGTCCATGCGGCGGCGCAGGATTATGAAGGCTTTTATGAGGAAGAAATCCTGTACAGGGAGCTTTTGCGGTATCCGCCGGCATGCCATATGATGGCTGTTCAGATATTTGCGAAGGATGAGAAAAAGGGGAAAATGCTTGCATCTGATTTGGCGGCGTTTGCCGGGTCCTTTCAGGATGAAACCTTAAAAGCCGTAAACAGGCTTACCGTTATAGGGCCTGCACCGGCCGGGATAGGAAAAGTAAAGGATATTTTCAGGTTTATATTCTATGTAAAATTTGAAAACTATGATAAACTGGTGGAGATTAAGGATGGACTGGAAGAAAAAGTGCAGTCCCTGCAATTAAAAAATGAAATGATGCAGATTGACTTTAATCCGGTAAATGCATTTTAGAGGAGGAAACCATGGCGCTTAGAAATATCAGGATAATCGGAGATGAATGTTTGACCAAAACCTGCAAGGAAGTAAAAGAAATGACGCCCCGGCTGAAAGAACTGGTGGAGGACATGTTTGATACCATGTATGAAGCTGACGGAGTGGGGCTGGCGGCGCCGCAGGTGGGAATATTAAAAAGAATTGTTGTTATCGATACGACTGGCGAAGACCCTTATGTACTCATTAATCCCAGGATAGTAGAGACAAGCGGCGAACAGACGGGACAGGAAGGATGCTTAAGCGTACCCGGAAAATGCGGGATAGTGACCAGACCCGACTATGTAAAAGCCATTGCTTATGATATTGACATGAAACCGTATACGCTGGAGGGAACGGAACTGCTTGCCAGAGCCATCTGCCATGAACTGGAGCATTTGGACGGAAAACTGTATGTGGAGAAAGCAGAAGGCGGACTGATGGATGCGGGGACGGTACAGGAGCAGGAAGAAGAATAAGGAGAACAGGGATGAAAATCATTTATATGGGAACGCCGGACTTTTCAGTGGGGGCATTGGAGGCGCTCATTGCGGCAGGCCATGAGATTACGGCAGTGGTGACCCAGCCTGACAAGCCAAAGGGCAGGAGCGGGAAGCTTTCGTTTTCACCTGTCAAGGAATGTGCGCTCGCGCATCATATTCCTGTTTTGCAGCCGGAGAAGATAAGAAGGCCCGAATCGGTGGCGGAATTAAAAAGATATGAAGCGGACGTGTTTGTGGTGGCGGCTTTTGGACAGATTTTATCAAAAGAAATTCTGGATATGCCAGAGTTTGGCTGCATCAACATTCATGCATCCCTGCTTCCCAAGTACCGGGGGTCCTCCCCCATACAGTGGGCGGTCATCAACGGAGAAGAAAAAAGCGGTGTGACCATCATGCAGATGGATGAGGGAGTGGACACCGGTGATATTCTTTACAGGAAAGAAGTATTTCTGGACAGGGAGGAAACAGGGGAAACGCTTTTTGAAAAGCTGTCCGTACTGGGAGCGCAGGCCATTGTGGAAGCGCTTAAACTGTTGGAAGAGGGAAAGCTTGTACCGGTGAAACAAAAGGAGGAGGAAGCCACCCATACCACCATGCTTCATAAATCCATGGGAAGGATTGACTGGAATCAAAGCGCACCTGTGCTGGAAAGGCTGATAAGGGGACTGAATGCCTGGCCAAGTGCGTATACTGGTATAAAAGGAAAGCAGTTAAAGATTTGGGAAGCGTATTCTGTTGACCGGGAGGCTTTTGCACAGATGAAAGATGAGGCGGACCGGAAGCCGGGAACCGTCGTTAAGACAGAAAAGGACAGGTTTGCCGTCAAATGCGGTGAAGGCTTTTTATGGATAACCAGTGTGCAGCTGGAAGGTAAGAAAAGAATGTGTACGCATGATTTCCTGCTGGGAAATACGTTGGCGGAGGGAATGGTTTTAGGATAAAAGAAAGGATGGAGAGTATGCCATATTACTATTTTTTTGACCCGACCTATATGCTGGTTCTGATTGGAGCAATTCTCTGTATTTGCGCCAGTGTCTGGGTAAACAGTTCCATGAAAAAATACCACGGTGAAAGGAATCACAAGGGTATTACGGGGGCGGAAGCGGCACAGCAGATACTCAGGAACGCGGGAATCTATGATGTCAGGGTGGAATGCCTGCAAAGAGGAGGCGGCGACCATTATGACCCAAGGGCAAAGGCCGTCAGGCTTTCCTATGAAAATTTCAATTATGCCACGGTGACGGCAGTGGCAGTGGCTGCCCATGAATGCGGACATGCAAAACAACATCAGGAAGGATACGGTCCGCTTCAGTTCCGTACGGCGCTGGTGCCGGTTGTGAATATCGGAAGCATGCTGTGGCTTCCCATTATTCTGCTGGGTGTTTTCCTGAGCTGGAATACCACTCTTTTGCAAATAGGCATTTGGGTATTTGCATTAGCCGTGTTGTTTCAGGTGGTTACCCTGCCTGTGGAATTCAATGCTTCCGTCAGGGCCATGCAGTCGATACAGTCCGGTGGGATTTTGGATGAGAGGGAAGCCGGCGGTGCTAAAAAAGTGCTGACGGCGGCAGCCATGACCTATGTGGCGGCGACGGCATCCTCCATTTTACAGCTGCTTCGTATTGTGATGCTGTTTGGCGGAAACAGAAGGCGGGATTGAAATGGCAGCGGAAAATACGAGGGAAATTGTACTGGATATGCTGCTGGCAGTAGAAAGAAAAGAAACATTTTCCCATCACATTGTAAGGGATGTGCTTACAAAATATGATTATCTTTCCGGACAGGAAAAAGCATTCATCAAGAGAATGTTTGAAGGAACGCTGGAGAGAAGGATGGAAATTGATTATTATATCAATCAGGTGTCCAGCCTGCCGGTTTCGAAGATGAAACCGTTAATCAGAAACCTTTTGCGCATGGGCAGTTACCAGATTTTATATATGGACAGTGTGCCGGATGCGGCAGCGGTCAGCGAGGCAGTGAAACTTGCAGGAAAACGCAGATTTTTCAATTTAAAAGGCTTTGTCAACGGAGTTTTGAGAAAACTGTCTGCCGGCAAAGAACAGTTGAAACTGCCCTCAAAGGAGAATGAACCGGAAGAGTATCTTTCGGTTGCTTTTTCCATGCCCTTATGGCTTACAAGGCATTTCCTTTCCTTATATTCCTACGATAAGACAAAACGAATAGCGGAAGGTTTACTGGAAGCCCGGCCGGTTACCATCCGTTTCAGACAAAGCCTCATGGATGAGCAGATAGAAGCATTGATTGCCGGCTTCAGGGAAAAAGGAATTACGGTATGCAGGCATCCTTTTGTGGAGGAGGCATATTATCTGGAAAATTGTGAAAATCCGGCTATGCTTCCCGGCTATGGGGAGGGCTGCTTTACCATGCAGGATGCCAGTTCCATGCTGGCGGTTATGGCAGCAGGCATAAAGCCGGGGGATTCCGTTCTGGATGTGTGTGCTGCACCCGGCGGAAAGACCCTTTTAGCCGCTGAATATGCCGGGAACAAGGGAAGGGTATGGGCAAGGGACATATCTGAACGGAAAGTATCCCTTATAGAAGAAAATGTGAAACGCATGGGCCTGTCCAATGTGGAAATAAAGGTATGGGATGCTGCCAGACCTGACCCGGTGATGCAGGACAGAGCGGATGTGGTTATAGCCGATGTGCCCTGTTCCGGCCTTGGTGTGATAGGGAGGAAGAACGATATCAAGTACAGGCAGACCCCGGAAGCCATAAAAGAAATTGCAGCATTGCAAAAAGAGATTGTCCGTCAGGCCTGTGCCTGTGTAAAGCCGGGAGGGGTTCTGCTGTACAGCACCTGCACGATAAATCCCGTTGAAAATGAAGATATGGCAGACTGGATTTGCAGAAAGTTCGGATATACATTGGATTCGCTGACTGCATTTCTTCCGGACATGCCGGAAATAAAAACCGCAGAAAAGGGCTATTTGCAGTTATTGCCCGGCATACATGATACGGATGGTTTCTTTTTTGCAAGACTGGTGAAAAGTAAGAATGGATAAATTAGACATAAAATCTATGACATTTGAAGAATTACAGGAACAAATCGTTTCCATGGGGGAAAAACCCTTCCGTGCAGTCCAGTGTTATGAGTGGATGCATGTGAAACTGGCGCGCAGCTTTACGGAAATGACCAGCCTGTCCAAGGATTTCCGGGAAAAATGCGGGAACCGGTATCAATATACAGCGTTAAATCCGGTGGAAATCCAGGAGTCAGCATTGGATGGCACAAAAAAATTTTTGTTTGCGCTTGCTGACGGCAATATGATAGAAAGTGTGTGGATGAAATACAGACACGGTAATTCCGTATGTATTTCTTCCCAGGCCGGATGCCGTATGGGCTGCAGGTTCTGTGCATCTACCCTGGACGGGCTGGAAAGGAATCTGCGTCCTTCTGAAATGCTTGACCAGATATATGCCATTACACGGCTTACGGGAGAACGGGTTTCCAATGTGGTGGTAATGGGATGTGGGGAACCTCTTGATAATTTTGATAACCTGCTTCGTTTTATCAGGCTGTTAACGGACGAAAAAGGGCTGCATATCAGTCAAAGGAACATAACGGTATCCACTTGCGGGCTGGTTCCGGAAATGTACAGGCTTGCAGATGAGAAACTGCAGATTACGCTGGCATTGTCCCTTCATGCGCCGAATAATGAAAAAAGAAGAGAGCTGATGCCGATAGCAAACCGTTACAGCATCAAAGAGTTAATGGATGCCTGTGAATATTATTTAAAAAAAACAGGCAGACGAATCACACTTGAATACAGTCTTGTGGGAGGAGTCAATGATTCGGCGCAGGATGCAGAGGAACTGATTGCACTGGCGGCCCCCCTTGGCTGTCATGTCAACCTGATTCCTGTCAACCCAATCAAAGAACGAAGTTTTGTGCAGTGTGAGGCTGCAAAAACAGCTGCATTTAAAAATAAACTTGAAAAAAACAAAATAAATGTTACTATAAGAAGAGAAATGGGACGGGATATCGATGGGGCCTGCGGGCAACTCAGGCGCAGGCATGTAAATGAAACGAGGAGATAGACGGTGTTAAAGACGTTTTCCATAACTGATATAGGAAAGAAACGAAAACTGAATCAGGATTATGTTTATACCTCAGAGAGGCCTGTGGGGAATCTTCCGAATGTTTTTATAGTTGCGGATGGCATGGGAGGACATAATGCAGGAGATTATGCGTCAAAATATACAGTGGAAACCATTGTGCACGAGATAGAGAGTTCTCCCGAGGAAAATCCGGAGAAGGTGCTGGGCAGGGCCATTGAAACGGCAAATGAGAATATCCTGAAGCTGTCCCGTGAAAATGTGAACCTGGAAGGCATGGGAACCACCGTTGTGGCGGCAACCTGTATAGGAAACCACCTGTGGGTGGCCAATGTGGGTGATTCCCGGTTGTATGTGGTAGGGGAGAAGATTAGACAGATTACCAGAGACCATTCCCTCGTAGAGGAAATGATTCGGATGGGCGGTATAGACAGGGCGGCAGCAAGAAACCATCCTGACAAGAACATCATTACAAGGGCAATAGGCGCCACCGATAAAGTGGAAATCGACTTTTTCAAGGTGGAACTTGTACCGGGAGAGATTGTGTTAATGTGTTCTGACGGTCTGACCAATATGCTTGAAGATGAAGAAATCCGCATGATATTGAATGGACAGCGGGATGTTGTTGAAAAAGCGGAAGAATTGGTCAAGGCCGCAAATAATAACGGCGGTAAGGATAATATAGCAGTAGTGCTGGTTGAGCCGTTTGCAGAATAGTTGAGGAGTAAAGCATGATTAAAATTGGAATGATGATTGGAGACCGCTACGAAATACTGGAAAAGATAGGTACGGGCGGCATGTCTGATGTATATAAAGCGAAATGCCATAAATTAAACAGATTTGTGGCAGTGAAGGTATTAAAGCAGGAATTTTCGGAAAATGCCAATTTTGTTTCCAAATTTCGGGTGGAAGCGCAGGCAGCCGCAGGCCTTATGCATCCCAATATCGTAAATGTATACGACGTGGGCGAAGAAAACGGCATCTATTATATCGTCATGGAACTGGTAGAGGGAATTACCCTGAAAAAGTATATTGAAAGAAAGGCGAGGCTGTCATACAAGGAGGCTGTCAGCATTGCCATTCAAGTATCCATGGGTATTGAAGCTGCCCACAATAACCATATCATTCACAGGGACATTAAACCGCAGAATATTATTATTTCCAAGGAAGGCAAGGTAAAGGTAACGGACTTCGGAATTGCCAAAGCCGCTACCAGTAATACAATAACCTCCAATGTCATGGGCTCCGTGCATTATACCTCTCCCGAACAGGCCAGGGGCGGATACAGTGATGAAAAGAGCGATATTTACTCCATGGGCATTACTATGTTTGAAATGCTGACAGGCCGTGTTCCCTTTAACGGGGAAACTACCGTGGCAATTGCCATAAAGCATATCCAGGAGGAAATGCCTTCCCCGCAGGAGTTTGTGCCGGAGATTCCTGCCGGAGTAGAGCAGATTGTACTCAAATGCTGTCAGAAAAGTCCTGACAGAAGATACCAGTCCATGGCAGAACTGATTGACGATTTGAAACAGTCGCTCATCAATCCGGATGAAACATTTGTGGTATTTCATGACCCCGATACGGAAGCGGCAACCCGTTTTATTTCAGAAACGGACATGGCCCAGATAAAGAAACAGTCAGAGCACAGGGACTACATGGATGAGACTATGCGCCTGAAAAGCGATACGGAACAGCTGGTGCAGGAGGAATACGCAGAAGAAGATTATGAAGAAGAATATGACCCCAAAATGGAAAAAATCACTACGATTCTGACTGTGGCAGCCGGACTTTTGATTTGCGGCGTCATCATCTTTTTCGTGGGTAAGATAACAGGGGTGTTTGGTTTCGGAAGCAATAACAACGAAACCGGGACAACGCAGGAGAGTATGGACACCACGGATAATGAACCGGTGGAAATGATAGCCGTTGCAGGCTTGTCCGTTGCGGAAGCCCAGAAAACCCTTACGAGAATGGGCATATTTACAGAGTTAAATTATGTAGAGTCTGAAGCTTATGAGCAGAATATTGTGATAAGCGCTGATGTGACAAAGGGAACCAAGATAGAAAAAGGCACAACAGTGACCTTGACAGTCAGTGCAGGTACGGAAGGAAAGGAAGTTCCCAACATTACCGGGCTTTCCTATGAAGACGCGGCCAACATGCTTGCCGGCAAAGGATTTTCCGTCAATAAGACAGAAAGTTATTCTTCCAGTGTGGAAAAAGGTAATGTTATTTCCCAAAGTCCCGTGGGTGGACAGAAAGCGCCGGCAGGTTCTGTGATTACGGTTAATGTCAGCCTGGGAGTGGAAGATAACAAGGTAAGGGTGCCGAATCTGATGGGCTGTTCTGAGGATGAAGCGATAGCCAAACTGATTGAGGCAGGATTGGCAGTGGGAGCCACCACATCGGTATATTCCAACGAATACCCGGAAGGCCAGGTTTGTTACCAAAGCTATTCATACGGCTCTTACGTGGAGCCCGGTACGACGGTGGAAATCAAGGTCAGCCTGGGCGCGCAGGCGGTTACCTACAAATATAATGCCAGCATAGAAGGTCCTACCCTTGCGGAAGCGCCGGATTATGTGACGGGGACTACGGTCAGCGTGACGATTGTGGCAGATGACGGCAAGGTGCTGATGGATACCAGCACAACCACTTTCCCTCTGGCTGCCAACTATTACGGCATAACTTCCTCAAAGGGAACCATCACATTTACCTATACGGTAACGACGGAAAGCACCACCACGACAAATGAAGCGGGAGAAACCATTACAGTTCCGGGAACTACGGAAACAAGGACTTTTACCCGGACAGTGGAATTTGTACAGGAATAAGGGGCGAAAAGGCATGGGTACGGTATGCAGGGAAAAATAGTCAAAGGAATTGCGGGATTTTATTATGTGCATTTGGACGGAAAGGGCATTTTTGAGTGTAAGGCAAAAGGCATATTCCGGAAAGATAAGGCAAAACCGCTGGTTGGCGACAATGTGGAAATGGAGATTCTGGATGAAGCAGGGCGGACAGGCAGTATAACGGCACTGCTTCCCCGTAAAAATGAGCTGATAAGGCCTGCCGTAGCCAATGTAGACCAGGCTCTTGTGATTTTTTCCATGACCAGACCTTCTCCCAGCCTGAATCTGTTGGACAGGTTTCTAATTATGATGCACAGGCAGAACCTGCCATGCATTATATGCTTTAACAAGCAGGATATTGCAGACGGTGAAGAGAGAAGTAATCTGGCAAAAACTTATGAAAAGTGTGGTTCCACAGTGCTGTTCGTGAGCGCTGTGAAGGAGGAAGGATTGGACGAATTGACAAGTCTGCTCCGGTTTAAGACCACCACGGTGGCAGGCCCCAGCGGTGTGGGTAAATCTTCATTGGTAAACTGCCTGACGGGCGGAGCCGTTATGGAAACAGGAAGCATCAGTGAGAAAATCGAGAGAGGAAAGCACACCACAAGGCATTCGGAATTGATTGCCATTGCAGAAAACACTTATATCATGGATACACCCGGTTTCAGCTCCCTGACGCTGTTTTCCATGGAAAAAGAAGAGTTGGCGTCCTGTTACCCGGACTTTGCCCCATATGAAGAAAACTGCCGTTTCAGGGGCTGTTCCCATGTGAGCGAGCCGGAATGCGGCGTTAAGGAGGCCCTGGCACAGGGGCTTATAAACGGGAGCCGTTATCGTAATTACGCTTTACTTTATGAAGAGTTGAAGGCTAACAGAAAGTGGTAGTCAAAGGAGGATAAATCATTATGAAACTAGGAATCGTCGGATTACCGAACGTAGGAAAGAGCACGCTGTTCAATTCCCTGACAAAGGCAGGTGCGGAATCCGCAAACTATCCGTTCTGTACCATAGACCCCAATGTGGGAATTGTGGCGGTGCCGGATGAAAGGTTAAAACTGTTGGGAGATATGTACCACTCAAAAAAAGTGACACCTGCGGTAATTGAATTTGTGGACATAGCCGGACTGGTGAAAGGCGCTTCCAAAGGGGAAGGTCTGGGTAACCAGTTTTTAAGCAATATCAGGGAAGTGGATGCAATTGTGCATGTGGTACGCTGTTTTGAGGATGCCAATGTCATCCATGTGGACGGAAACGTCAATCCCATGCGTGATATTGAAACCATAAATCTGGAACTGATTTTTTCCGATTTGGAAATCCTGGAAAGAAGGATGGCAAAGACCGGAAAGGCCGCCCGCATGGATAAGAGTCTGGAAAAAGAGTTTTTGCTCCAGGGCCGCATAAAGGAGCATCTGGAATCCGGGAAACTCGCAAAGAGTTTTGTCACGGAAGATGAGGATGAACTGGCGTGGCTTTCGGAATACAACCTGCTTACATACAAGCCCGTCATTTTTGCCGCTAACGTGGCGGAAGGGGACTTGGCAAACGACGGTGCGGACAATCAGGGAGTACAGGCGGTAAAAGCTTTTGCGGCAGGGGAAAACAGCGAAGTATTCGTTATCTGTGCGCAGATAGAGCAGGAAATTGCGGAACTGGATGACGAAGAAAAGGAAATGTTCCTTGAGGATTTGGGGCTTTCAGAATCCGGTCTTGAAAAACTGATAAAAGCAAGCTACCATCTTCTTGGTCTGATTAGCTATCTGACGGCAGGAGAAGATGAAACCAGGGCATGGACCATCAAAGAAGGCACCAAGGCGCCGCAGGCGGCAGGAAAAATACATACGGACTTTGAGAGAGGCTTCATCAAGGCGGAGGTCGTAAATTATAAAGACCTTCTGGAACAGGGAAGCCTGCCGGCAGCCAGGGAAAAAGGCCTGGTAGGGATGGAAGGTAAAGAGTATGTGGTAAAAGACGGGGATGTAATTTTATTTAGGTTTAATGTTTAGGGTGGAAAACCATATAGTGTGTGGTGAATGCTGACTGGCACAAGATATTGTGCCGGTCTTTTTTTGTGCTCTTTTTTCTTGATTTTGCTTGCTAAATGCACTATTTTAGTATAAAATTATAGTAAAAGTGGTGAAAAGTGGTGCTAAGTGGTTAAAAGTGGTACAAAAGCATGCTTTTCGTGGCAGACCACTTCCGAAGGCGGGTGATTGATATGTTCATGGGTGAATACAATCATACGATAGACACAAAGAGCAGGTTGATTATTCCTTCCAAGTTCCGCGAGATTCTGGGAGATGAATTCGTGGTGACAAAGGGACTCGATGGCTGCTTATTTGTATTTGACAACACCGAATGGACTGCTTTTGAAGAAAAGCTACAGAAATTACCCTCCCTTACGAATCCCGATGTCCGCAAATTTGTCCGCTTTTTCATGGCGGGCGCCACGGCAGTGGAAGTGGACAAACAGGGACGCATCCTGATTCCCACAAGTTTGAAAGACTTTGCAGCGCTGGAAAAAGATGTAGTGCTGATTGGTGTCGGGAGCCGCATGGAAATATGGAGCAAAGAAAGATACGAAGGAACGGTTTCCTATGATGACATGGAAGAGATTGCAATGCATATGTCGGAATTAGGATTGGGTATTTAGCATGGCATTTGAACATTATTCCGTATTGTTAGAGGAAACAATTACAAATCTCAAAATCAGGCCGGAAGGCATTTATGTTGATGGAACAGTAGGCGGAGGCGGACACGCCCTGGAAGTGGTAAAAAGGCTTTCGGGGAAGGGGAGGCTGTTCGGAATGGACCAGGATGACGCTGCGATTTCGGCGGCGGGAGAAAGACTGGGAGTATTTTCGGAAAGAGTTACCCTTATCCGCAGCAACTATTGCAATATACGTTCGGTATTACAGGAATACAACATTGAAAAAGTAGATGGCATCCTTCTTGATTTAGGGGTGTCATCCTACCAGCTTGATACGGAGGAGAGAGGCTTTTCCTATCGGTTTGATGCAAATCTTGATATGAGGATGGACAGAAGACAGTCGCTGACGGCAAGGGATATTGTCAACGACTATCCGGAACAGGAAATTTACCGCATTATCAGGGATTATGGGGAAGAACAGTTTGCAAAAAACATTGCCAGGCATATCGTGCAGGCACGTGAGGTCAGGCCGATAGAAACCACAGGGGAATTAAATGACATTATCAAGGCATCCATACCTGCAAAGTGCAGGCAGAACGGACATCCTTCCAAAAAAACTTTTCAGGCGATAAGGATTGCCTGTAACAGGGAACTGGATGTTTTAAGGGATTCTCTGGATACCATGATAGAAATGCTGAATCCGAGGGGCAGAATCTGTATCATCACGTTTCATTCCCTGGAAGACAGAATCGTAAAGACAGCTTTTAAAAGACAGGAAAATCCCTGTACATGCCCCCCGGAGTTTCCGGTTTGCGTGTGTGGCAAGAAACCGCAGGGGAGAATGGTCACGAAAAAACCTATCAAACCATCGGAAAAGGAACTGGCGAAGAACAGCAGGTCGGGGAGTGCAAAATTAAGAGTATTTGAAAAGAAATGAGGACAGTAGTTATGGCGACAGGCAGAAGAGGACAGGCATCATATTATATAGAAGGAAATACTGTCAGAAAAATGGACGTAAGACGTGCCATTGAACAGGAGCCCAGAAAGCGGTTAAGCAATGAAACCAGAAAGAACAGGGACAGGGCTTACCACATGAGTTTCGGGTATGTGGTGTTTTTGGCGGCTGCATTGTTTGTGGCAGGGTATGTGCTGATTGGTTATATCCAGCTTCAGGCAGACCTTACCTCACAGGTGGAAACAATCGCCTCCCTGGAAAGCAGGCTGAACAGTTTAAGGCTTTCCAACGATGAGGAGCTTACGCGCATTAACAGCAGTGTGGATTTGGAGGAAATCAAGAGAATTGCAATTGGGGAACTGGGCATGGTGTATGCAGAGGAAGGCCAGATTATCCATTATACCAATGAAGGCAGCGATTATGTCAGACAGGTCGGGGATATCCCCAAGGAGTAATTTTTACAAAGCAGCGCTGCAGGGAGTAAAAGGTTGAAAGAAAAGCGCTTTCAACCTGACGTATTTGGGCCTGTTCCCACATGGGAAAGGCTCATGCGGGAAAGGCATGGGTAAAAATGTGAAGGACAAACACGGACAGGCCGGTGATAAAAATAAGCAGGAGGGAAAAAAGGAACAGAAATTTACCATCCGGATGCAGAAAAAAATGGTGGTTCTTTTCTGTCTTATTTTGGCTGCGTTTCTCGGCTTAGGAGCCCGGTTGATGTGGATTGGCAGGGAGAAGGGAGATAAATACGAAAAACAGGTATTGTCACAGCAAAAATATGACAGTATTACCCTGCCGTACAGAAGGGGAGACATACTGGACTGTAACGGTACCAGTCTGGCAGTCAGTGAAAAAGTATACAATCTGGTAATTGACGCAAAGGTTATGCTGGCAAGGGATGGCATATATCTTGAGCCGACGCTTCAGGCGCTGGGTGCCTGTTTTCCGGATTTGGACATGCAGGCGGTCAGAAAATTTATTCAAGAGCACCCCTCCAACAGCTATTATGTCCCGATAAAAAGAATGAGTTATGCCGAGATAAAAGATTTTGTGGATATGCAGAATGATACGGGAAAGGATGAGGAAGGAAATCCAAAGCCCGGCAATTCCATTAAGGGTGTGTGGTTTGAGGAGGAATACAAGCGTACTTATCCCAACGGCAGCCTTGCCTGTGATGTCATTGGTTTTACGACTTCGGACGGCATGGGCATGTACGGGCTGGAAGAATACTACAATGATGTGTTAAACGGCACTACAGGCAGGGAGTATGGTTATCTGAACGGGGATTCCAATCTGGAAAGGACCACAAAACCCGCGGTGGACGGTTATACACTGGTAAGTACCATAGATGCAAATATTCAAGGCATCGTGGAAAAATACCTTGTGGAATTTAATGAAGAGTATACCGACAAATACAAGACCGGTCCCGGTGCAAATAATGTGGGATGCATCGTTATGGAAGTGAACACGGGAAACATCCTTGCCATGGCCAGCTATCCGACATTTGATTTGAATACGCCCTATGATTTGAGCGCGTATTATACGGAAGAAGAAATCAATTCCATGAAGGAAGAAGATACCTATTTTGATGCATTGAATGCATTGTGGAGAAACTTCTGTATCTCGGACACTTATGAGCCCGGTTCTACATTTAAACCGTTTACGGTGGCAATGGGACTGGAAGTCGGTAAGATTAAGGATGGCAATTCTTATGAGTGTAACGGCGGCCTTGTGGTGGTGGAGGGTGAAAAACCGATACGATGCCATAACCGTGTGGGGGACGGCAATGTTTCCGTGAAACATGCCATAGCTTGTTCCTGCAATGTGGCGTTAATGAAAATATCCTTTGCAATCGGGAAGGACATCTTTACGGAATACCAGAGAAACTTCAATTTTGGATTAAAAACCAATATAGATTTGGCAGGAGAAGCAAGGACGGCAGGACTTGTATTTGAAGCGGATAAAATGGGCATAACAGAGTTGGCAACCTGCTCTTTTGGGCAGGGCTTTAATGTTACCATGATACAGATGATAGCAGGCTACTGTGCGCTGGTTAACGGCGGCTACTATTACGAGCCCCATATGGTAAAACAGATTCGTACCACAAATGGGGCGGTGGTGGAAAACATAGAGCCAAGGGTGCTGAAACAGGTTATCTCCACCTCCACCTCCGATTTAATCAGGGAATACTGTGAGGCGGTGTGCGACCCGAATTATACGGGCAATACCGGAAAAACGGCCAGGCCGGCCGGTTATGTAATCGGAGGAAAGACGGGAACCGCACAGACCTTTCCCCGTGGCAACGGCGAATATGTGGTTTCTTTTATCGGATATGCTCCGGCAGATAATCCACAGATAGCTATTTATGTGGTAGTGGACAGACCGAATATGGAAAACCAGAGTCTTGGAACCAGGGCAGCCACCGGTATAGCAAGGAATGTGCTGACGGAAGTGCTTCCTTATATGGGTATCTTTATGACGGAGGAACTTTCTGAAAGCGAAGCAAGGGAACTGGAAGAAAAGAGACTGGAGGATACCAGAAAGTATACACAGAGTGTAAGCGACGGCAATGCGCAGGATGCGCAGACTCCGGAAGGGGGAGAACCTGCCGGGGACGGAAACGCACCGGCACGGGCGCCTTGGATGGATTTTGAAAAAGACCCTGCCACAGGCTACCTCAAGGACCCTGAAACGGGAAGTCTTTTGGACCCCGAAACAGGGGAAGTGATTGACGGCAGTTATCCGGCTCTTTCGGAATAGTTACATCAGATAACTCATAACCTCATAAAAAAGGGAATAGAGTATATTAACACCTTTTTTGTGAGGTTTTTATGTTGGAAAGAGGAAACAGGACTTTTCACAGGAAAAAAATAACCATTTCCTTTTTTCTCTGCGCAGCCATGTTGTTTCTTTTGTTTGTCAGGCTGGTATACCTGATGGTTGCCCGTGCCGATTATTATTCGGCGAAAGCGGTGGAACTGCATGAAAGGGAGAGGAGCATCAAGGCAGCAAGGGGAAGGATTATTGACTGCAACGGAAATGTGATAGCGGATAACAAGACTGTGTGTACCATTTCCGTAATTTACAATCAGATTGAAGACCCGGAAAAAGTAATTGAAGTCCTTTGCAGGGAGTTATCCCTTTCGGAGGAATATGTCCGCAGCCGTGTGGAAAAATATTCTTCCATTGAGCGTATCAAAAGCAATGTGGATAAGGAAACCGGTGACAGAATCAGGGAATATGACCTTGCCGGAGTAAAGGTAGATGAGGATTATAAGAGGTATTATCCCTACGGCAGTCTTGCTTCCAAAGTACTTGGCTTTACCGGGAGTGACAATCAGGGCATCATAGGGCTGGAAGTCATCTATGAAGAATACCTGGAAGGGGAAAAGGGTACCATCCTTACCGTAACGGACGCAAAAGGGATTGAAGTGGAGGAAGCCGGTGAAAGCAGGATTGAACCGGTAAACGGAAGGGATTTACATATCAGCATGGACATGAACATTCAAAGCTATGCGACACAGCTTGCCGTACAGGCAATGGAAACCAAGCAGGCAAAAAGTGTTTCCATCATCGTAATGGACCCCCGGAACGGGGAAATACTGGCCATGGTAAATGTTCCGGAATTTGACTTAAATAATCCTTACGAACTGACGGACGAGGTATTGGCAGGAAGCGTATCCGCAAATGGGGAGCTCTCGGCGGAGGAAAAGCAGGATTTGCTGAACGCCATGTGGAGGAACGGCTGCATCAATGACACCTATGAGCCCGGTTCCACATTCAAAACCATTACTGCGGCGGCAGGACTGGAATCCGGTGTGGTTACGCCCCAAAGCACTTTTTCCTGTCCGGGCTTTGTAATTGTTGAGGACAGAAAGATACGATGTCATAAAATAGGCGGGCACGGCGCGCAGGATTTTGTACACGCTACCATGAATTCCTGCAATCCGGTGTTTGTCACGGTGGGACTTCGCATGGGGGCGGAAACCTATTACAGATATTTTGAGCAATTCGGCCTGCTGCAAAAGACAGGCGTTGACCTGCCGGGAGAAGCGGGAACCATTATGCACAAAGTGGAGGATATCGGAGAGGTGGAGTTGGCAACCATTTCCTTCGGGCAGTCCTTTCAGATTACGCCCATCCAGCTTTTGACGACTTTTTCCTCCATCATAAACGGCGGCAGGCGCGTCACACCTCATTTCGGGGTTGAAATTACGGATACGGACGGCAATTTGATTGAAAAGCTGGAATATCCGGTAACACAGGGAATTGTATCGGCGGAAACTTCTGCTACCATGCGGGAAATCTTAGAGAAAGTGGTATCGGAGGGCGGCGGAAAAAATGCATATATAGAAGGCGTCCGCATCGGTGGAAAAACGGCGACAAGCCAGACCCTGCCCAGGGGAAGCGGAAAGTATATCGCTTCTTTTGTGGGATTTGCACCGGCAGATGACCCACAGGTAATAGCCATTGCAATTATCAACCACCCGCAGGGGGTATACTACGGCGGACAGATAGCAGCGCCGATTATCCGCCAACTTTTTGAAAATATTCTTCCTTATTTGGGGATAATGGATTATAATGATTATGGCGTTTTGGAAACCCCATAGGAAGCGGCAGAGAGGATAGGAGCTTATGAGCAGGGAATGTCTGATGCCGGTGATAATTTCTTTTGTCATCTGCGTGATTATGGGACCGATTGTCATCCCCTTCCTAAAGAGATTGAAAGTGGGGCAGACTGTCAGGGAAGACGGTCCGCAGAGCCATTTAAAGAAAAACGGAACGCCGACCATGGGCGGCATTGTCATATTGTTTGGCATAGCGGGAACTTCCTTATTTTATGTTCGGGATTACCCCAAAATCATTCCGGTATTGTTTTTAACGCTGGGATTCGGGCTGGTGGGATTTCTGGATGATTATATCAAGGTGGTGTTAAAGCGTTCCATGGGCCTGTCACCGTTGCAAAAGATGCTTCTGCAGCTGGTAGTGACGGGTATTTATGCGTATTATCTGAAGCATTATACGGGAATGAGCCTTGCAATGAAAATTCCATTTATGGATAACAAATGGATGGACTTTGGAATTTTTAATATTCCGGTGTTATTCTTCATTGTGATTGCCACAGTAAACGGAACCAATTTTACGGATGGTCTGGATGGGCTTGCAGGAAGCGTCACAGTGATTTTGGCTACCTTTTTTACCGTGGTGGCTGTCGGTACAAAAAGCGGGATAGAACCGGTGACCTGTGCCGTGGTGGGAGCGCTTCTGGGATTTTTATTGTTTAATGTGCATCCTGCCAGTGTGTTTATGGGAGATACCGGTTCTTTGGCCTTGGGCGGATTTGTGGCGGCCAGCGCCTATGCGCTGAAACTGCCGCTGTTTATCCCCATAGTCGGTTTTGTATATATGATAGAAGTGGTATCTGTCATCCTACAGGTATCCTTTTATAAATTAACAGGGGGAAAAAGAATTTTCCGCATGGCGCCCCTTCATCATCATTTTGAATTGGGCGGATGGTCGGAATCCAAGGTTGTGGCGGTCTTTTCCATTATGACGGCGATTTTATGCCTCATAGCATTGATGGGACTGCGCATCTAGGTAATCAGGAGGCAGATGAAATATGGTTTTACAGAACAAATCGGTATTGGTGGTTGGCTCCGGCATAAGCGGAATTGCAGCAGTAGAACTGTTGCACAAGGCAGATGCAGTGCCGGTGCTCTTTGACAGCAGTGATAAATTGACCGTGGAAGAAATAGAGAAAAAGCTTCCATCTGAAAAAGCAACAGTCTGCTATACAGGGCAGCTTCCGGAAAAGGTAAGGGATGGGATAGAAATTGTGGTTTTAAGTCCGGGCGTGCCTGTGGATATTCCATTCGTGGAATGGTTCAAGGAAAGGCAGATACCTGTCATAGGTGAAATAGAATTGGCATATCTGATGGAAAAGGGCAGGATTGCCGCCATCACCGGAACCAACGGTAAGACGACGACCACTACGCTTACGGGTGAGATATTGAAAGCGTATTTTTCACAGGTATTCGTAGTCGGAAATATCGGCAATCCTTATACCAAAGAAGTTTTACATACCCGCAAAGATTCTGTTACGGTTGCGGAAATCAGCAGCTTTCAGCTGGAAACGACGGATACCTTTCATCCGGCAGTGTCAGCTATTTTAAACATTACGCCGGACCATTTAAACAGGCATCATACCATGGAAACATACGCTGCCGTAAAAGAATCCATTGCAGGCAGACAGACACGGGATGAGGTCTGCGTCCTCAACTATGAAGACGGACTGCTTCGTGAGTTTGCCGGCAGGTGTCCGGCAAAGGTGCTTTTCTTCTCCTCTGCACATAAACTGGAAGACGGCTATTTTCTGGAGGATGATTATATCTGCCGCGCGAAGGAAGGCGTGTCGCAAAGGATTTTGCACATTCACACGGACATGAATCTGGTAGGGCTCTGCAACGTGGAAAATGTCATGGCGGCGCTTGCCATTGCGGAAAGCATGGGCGTTCCGCTTTCCATTTCGCTTTCCGTAATAAAGGATTTTAAGGCGGTGGAACACCGGATTGAATATGTGGCGGAAAAAGACGGCGTGGTATATTACAATGATTCCAAAGGGACCAATCCGGATGCTGCCATTCAGGGAATCCGGGCCATGTCAAGGCCTACCGTACTGATTGGCGGCGGATATGACAAGGGAAACGAATATGATACATGGATTGAGGCTTTTGGAGACAGGGTAAAGTGTCTGGTTCTTTTGGGGCAGACAAGGGAAAAAATTGCGGAATGTGCCAGAAAGCACGGTTTTAACAAGATAAAAATGGCGGATTCCTTTGAGGAGGCTTTTCGTATCTGTGTGGCGACGGCAGAGCAGGGAGATGCGGTGCTTTTGTCTCCTGCCTGTGCCAGCTGGGGGATGTTTTCAAATTATGAAGAACGCGGCAGGATATTTAAGGAATATGTCAATGCGCTGTGAGAATTAAACATTGAAGGAGTGACAACGTGGCAAAAAGAAGAAAAAGGCAAGCACAATCTGAATATTTCTTCGATTACAGTCTGCTTTTTATTGTATTGTTTTTACTGGGATTCGGACTGGTGATGCTGTACTCCACCAGCTCTTATGAGGCAGCGCAGAATTACGGCAGTTCTACATTCTATCTGGAAAAACAGTTGAAAGCAACGATTCTGGGACTGGTGGGCATGATGGTGGTGGCTAATATTCCTTATCATTTCTGGGAAAAGTTTTATCTTCTGGGATATGTGATTTCCGTTATCCTGCTGTTGCTGATTATTCCGTTCGGACATGAATCGGGCGGTGCTAAAAGATGGTTCCGCATCGGAGGACTTTCCATACAGCCCTCGGAAATCGCCAAGCTTTGCATGATTCTGTTTCTGGCAGTCATGATTTGTAAGATGGGCAAGAGCATACGGAGCGCGAAAGGTTTTATGGCCCTGATGGTGATGCCGCTTCCCATTGTCCTTATGGTCTGGAAGATTACCTCCAACTTGAGTTCGGCAATCATAATCATGGGCATTGCGCTTTTGATGGTGTTTGTGGCAAGTCCCGATTATAAAAAATTCATTATTTTGGGAGCGGCGGGAATAGCCGGCGCCGCCCTTATAGTGTTTATTATTGTGAATCTGGCCAATGCCGACGGATTGAACTACCGTGGGGAGCGTGTGCTGGCATGGTTAAACCCGGAAGCGTATATCAGCGATACGGGATACCAGACCCTGCAGGCGCTATATGCCATCGGCTCAGGAGGCATCTGGGGCAAGGGGCTTGGACAAAGCATGCAGAAACTGGGATTTATTCCCGAGGCGCAAAACGACATGATTTTCTCCATTATCTGTGAAGAACTGGGACTGTTTGGCGCGGTTGCCATTATAATGATGTTTCTGATGCTGATATGGAGGCTTATGGTGATTGCCAACAACGCACCTGATTTATTCGGGGCGCTTTTGGTGGTGGGCGTCATGGGCCATATGGCAATACAGGTCATCTTAAACATTGCCGTTGTCACCAACACAATTCCCAATACCGGAATATCCCTGCCGTTTATCAGTTACGGAGGTACGGCAGTTTTGTTCCAGCTTGCGGAAATCGGGCTGGTACTCAATGTGGCAAAACGGATTCAGCTAAAAGAAGTGTAGGCAGAACATCTTTTTCCGCTTTGAATATGATAAGGTATAATATGTCATAAAGGCGGATGAGCAGTTTGGAATCTATCTATATTCACGGCGGAATAGCCCTGCAGGGGCAGGTCAGAATACAGGGTTCTAAAAATGCAGTACTGCCGGTTCTGGCAGCAACTTTGCTGACAGAAGGCACCAGTATTATCGGGAATTGTCCCAGACTGACGGATGTATTTTATATGCAGACACTATTGGAAAGCCTTGGGTGCCAGACAGTCTGGGAAGAAGGAAAACTGAAAATAAACGCAAAGAAGGCAGGGGAAATCCATGCATTGAGCGAAATGCCTGAAGAGGCGGTAAAAGGAATGCGCTCTTCGATTATACTTCTGGGAGCCCTGCTTGGCAGAACACATGAAGTCCGGATAGAGTATCCGGGCGGCTGTGTAATCGGAAAACGTCCTATAGATTTGCATCTGGCGGCGTTAAAGAAAATGAATGTGGAATTTGAAGAAAAATCTTTTGGATTGTATGCTTACACCGAAGGCCTTTGCGGAGCGGAAATCACATTACCGCTTCCCAGTGTAGGAGCAACCGAAAATCTTCTTCTGGCAGCGGTTAAGGCAAAGGGGACGACCATTATCCGGGGAGCTGCCAGGGAGCCGGAGATAAAAACACTTTGTGATTTTCTCTCTTTGTGTGGAGCGGATATTACCGGTGCCGGAAGCTCCACCATTATCGTAAGGGGAGTGGAACATCTTGCAGGGGTGGAATTTGAGGTACCCGGGGACAGGATTGTGGCAGGCACCTACCTGTGCGCCTGTATGGCGGCAGGAGGGGAAGTTCTCTTAAAGGAGGCGCCAATCCTGCAGATGCAGTCCGTGCTGGAGACTGCCATAAAAATGGGGGCCTCCTGTCAGACAACGCCGGAGGGGCTTTATGTGCAGGTGCATGATAAACTGCAGGCGCCCCGGAAACTGGTGACAGAGCCTTATCCGGGATTTCCCACGGATATGCAGTCGCTTTTCCTGACCGTGCTTTCACTTGCTGAGGGAAGCTGCCTGATAGAAGAAACCATTTTTGAAAACCGCTTTCATACAGTTCCGTGTCTGCGGGATATGGGGGCAAAGATAGTACAGACGGATGCAAGACATGTCCTGATAGAAGGCGTGGAGGAACTGCAAGGAGTCCGTGCTGCGGCACAGGAACTTCGCGGCGGTGCCGCACTGGTGGTTGCGGGTGCGGCGGCAAAAGGGGAAACCATTGTGGATGGATGCCATTTTATTGAGCGTGGCTACGAAAATATCTGCAGGGATTTAAGAGAGTTAGGAGTGCGAATATACGGTGTATAAGGTTACAAGAAACAAGAGGAAGGGCATAAAGAGAATAGTAATCCTTCTTTTGCTTGCGGTGACAGCGCTTGCCCTGGGAGGCGTATATTATTTTTTGCAGACACGGACCATACGGACGGTTTATGTGGAAGGCAATATGCATTATACGAAAGAGGAGATTCAGGATATGGTAATGGAAGGCCCGTTTGGCAGCAACTCCCTTTACCTGTCCTTAATTTACAAGGACAAGCAGATTACGGATATTCCTTTTATTGCTTCCATGAATGTGCAGGTGCTCTCACCGGATACGGTTAAAATTGTCGTATATGAAAAGTCATTGGCAGGATATGTGGAATATCTGGACAGGTATATGTATTTTGACAAAGAAGGCATTGTGGTGGAGAGTTCTTCCATCAAGACAGCGGGAATACCACAGATAACGGGACTCAGTTTTGACCATGTGGTGCTGAATGAACCGCTGCCGGTGGAGAATACCGATATCTTCTACAAAATTCTGACTGTCACGAAAACTTTGTTGAAGTACACATTGTCAGCCGACCGCATTTATTTCGGTTCCCAAAATTCCATGACGCTTTATTTCGGAGAAATAAGGGTGGTATTCGGAACGGAAGAGCTGCTCGACGAAAAAATCATGCTGTTAAAAAGCCTGCTTCCGGAACTGGAGGGGAAAAAAGGAACCCTGAATCTGCAGAATTATGACGGGAGTATAGGCTCGATACCGTTTAAACCGGATTCATAAAGCAAAAACCTTTGAAGAATTGTAAAAAATGTGTTGATTAATTATCAAAATAATTATATGATAGTCTATATGGATTTTATTTGGAAATAAGGAGGAAATACCTTTGCTGGAGATTAAGACGAATGACGCTGAATCTGCTGCCAAAATCATTGTGGTTGGTGTTGGTGGAGCAGGTAACAACGCTGTAAATAGAATGGTAGATGAAAGTATTGACGGAGTGGACTTTATCGGGGTTAACACGGATAAGCAGGCGTTACAGCTCTGCAAAGCGCCGAAACTCTTACAGATAGGGGAAAAGCTCACCAAAGGACTGGGGGCCGGAGCAAAGCCGGAAATCGGACAGAAAGCAGCGGAAGAAAGCGCTGAGGAAATCGAAACCGCTTTAAAAGGTGCTGATATGGTATTTGTAACCTGTGGAATGGGCGGCGGAACCGGAACCGGTGCTGCACCGGTTGTGGCTAAAATTGCAAAAGACATGGGGATTCTTACGGTGGGCGTTGTGACGAAGCCTTTTCGTTTTGAAGCGAAAGCCCGCATGACGAATGCTTTGAGCGGCATAGAAAATATCAAAGGCAATGTGGACACGTTGATTGTCATTCCCAATGATAAGCTGCTTGAAATTGTGGACAAGCGTACTACCATGCCGGAGGCATTAAAGAAAGCAGATGAAGTATTGCAGCAGGCTGTACAGGGCATTACCGATTTGATTAATGTGCCGGCAGTCATCAATCTGGACTTTGCGGATGTGCAGACTGTCATGAAGGATAAAGGGGTTGCCCATATCGGCATCGGTGTAGGCAAGGGTGACGACAAAGCCCTGGAAGCTGTCAAGATGGCAGTGGAAAGTCCTTTGCTGGAAACTACCATCACAGGCGCATCCCATGTTATCATCAATGTATCGGGTGATATTACCTTAAATGACGCATCCGAGGCATCCGATTATGTAAGGGAACTGACCGGGGATGATGTTAATGTAATTTTCGGCGCCATGTATGATGCCGGACAACCCGATACCTGTACCATTACCGTTATTGCGACAGGTCTGGAAACAGCGCCTGCAAAGAGCGCTTTGGGAAGCAAGCCGGGCTTTGGTACATATCCGGGTTCCAATCGTTTTATGCAGCCGAACTCTTATCAGTCAGGAATGGAAGACGGCAGTTGGAAAAAAGGCGGTAAGGAACAGGTAAGACCCATGGGCAAGCCGGTGCTGAACGGCATCACGAAGCCGACGGACCTCCGTTCTTCGGTAGAAGAAAAATCCTTAAAAATTCCCGATTTCCTGCAGCGGGGGAATAAATAACAGCAAGCAGAAAAGACAGTCTTTTGACTGTCTTTTTTTATGCAGTCAGTCATGTCGAATTATGCTAAAAAAAAAGCGCATCTTCACATCAAATACGACAAATTCTTTGGATACATGCCTTTATAATGATTATCAGGCGGTTAAGAATTCCGCAATAACAGGAAAGGAGAGGAGGTCTTTGTATTATGAGGTTTACATAGACAGCCTGTTTCTGCTGAATTTTACCATGAACCTTTATCTGCTCCTGCTGGTCAATAAAAGCCTGAATTGCACTGCCACGCGAGTAAGGCTGATTGCAGGCGCTTTTTTAGGGGGACTGGGATATTGTCTGATGTTTTTTCTGCCTTTTGGAGGCGTGGTGGTAAAGACGCTGTTTGCGGGGGTCTTTGTCAACGGTGGTGTTTTGTTATGGGTTTACAAGCCGGATTCCTTAAGGGCGGTTTTTAAAATATTGGAGACAATGATTGGCTGCTCTTTTCTGATGGGAGGAGGATTTTTACTGCTGACAAATCATGTAAAACCTTTTCGGGAACATGCCATGACCGTAACAGGCCTGTTGGCTTTCGGGGGGATTTTTTCAGTCGTTTTTTCATGGTGCATGGAGAGGAAGAAGAAGGAAAGAACAGACTTTTGCAAAGCAATCCTGCAGGGAGATGACGGCCGTCGGATGACGGTGCAGGGAATTGTGGATACGGGAAATTCTTTGAGGGAGCCTATCAGCAAAAAACCTGTTTCCGTACTGGAAAAGGAAGTATTTGAGCGTCTTTATGAAGGGGAGAAGGAGCCTTCTGGCTTTCGGGCTATTCCCTACAGGAGCGTTGGATGTGAACGGGGAATTATGAAGGGATATCAGATTCCTGAATTGACAATCGAACAGGGAGGAATCAAAAAAGTGTGCCGGAATGTATATGTTGCAGTTAGTGAAAAGGCGGTTTCCTCCACAAAAAGCTATCAGATGCTGATACATCCGGAGTTATTGGAAAAATAGAAAAATACAAAACAGGAGGTTTCATTATGATATTAAAAGTTGCCATGCCGGGCAGAATCCAATTTAAAATGATACAGAGGGAGAACGGACTGTTCAGGCTTTATCAGGGACTAAGCTCCAGACAGGGGGATGTCCACTATATCGGAGGCACGGAAGTCCTTCCGCCGCCGCTGGAATCAGAAAGGGAAAATGAAGTAATCAGTGATTTGGGAACCGAATATGAGGATGCAGCCAAATCCATTCTGATTGAGCATAATTTGAGGCTGGTGGTATACATAGCAAAGAAGTTTGACAATACCGGTGTAGGGGTGGAGGATTTGATATCCATTGGGACAATAGGGTTAATCAAGTCCATCAATACCTTTAATCCGGAAAAAAATATCAAGCTTGCCACTTATGCGTCCAGGTGCATTGAAAATGAAATATTGATGTATCTGAGAAGGAATAACAAGACGCGGATGGAGGTATCCATTGATGAGCCGTTAAATGTGGACTGGGACGGCAATGAACTGCTCTTATCCGATATCCTTGGCACGGATGAGGATGTCATCTACCGTGATATAGAAACAGAGGTGGAAAAGAAGCTGTTAAAGAAAGCCATTGATAAGCTTTCTGAAAGAGAAAGAACCATTATCAACTTAAGATTCGGCTTAAATACGCCGGACGGGCAGGAACTGACCCAGAAAGAAGTGGCATCGCTTTTAGGAATTTCCCAATCCTACATATCCAGGCTGGAAAAGAAAATCATGAAACAGCTGAAACGGGAAATTGAACGACAATGACAGAAAAGAAGAAATATGATATAATAGCCGCAAAAGAAAAACAAGCGACTGCGAAGCAGGCATTTGTTTTTCCTGCGGCATTAACGAGCAAACGTCCGATGAAATCGGACAAAGAGCACGCCAGTGCGGGTTTGCGGGTTTTTGTGAAACAATAAAATACGAAAGCAGGCGGAATGCAGATGATAGACAGGAACGATATCTTATCAATGGAATACCTAAAGAAAACGGAATATACGGGAAATTGTGAGGGTATGCGTTACCGGATGGAAAAGACGGAGAAAGAAGATGGGGCCAGGCTGCTTGTGACAGTCTGGCCGGAACCTTATAATTTCAGAAACACCCCTGAAAGCGAAAAGCGCCGTAAGGAATTTGATTTTTCGGAGGACGGTATCACTGACGCCGTTGCCTGGATGAACGACTGCTTATTTGAATGGAATCAGGCGGTCAGATAATTGCGCATGGTGCGCAGGGCATTCTTTTCCAGACGGGAAACCTGTGCCTGGGATATGCCAATCATGTCAGCGACTTCCATCTGGGTTTTCCCGGAAAAAAAGCGAAGGGAAATGATTTCCCTTTCCCGCTCATTTAAACGTTTCATTGCTTCACTGAGGGAGAGATGTTCCACCCAGGTCTCTTCCTTATTTTTTTTGTCGCTTATTTGGTCCATGACATACAAGGTATCCCCGCCGTCGGTATAAACCGGTTCATACAGGCTCATGGGATTCTGGATTGCGTCAAGGGCATAAGTAATGTCTTCTTTGGAAATACCGATTTCTGTGGCAATCTCCTCAATGGAAGGTTCTTTTAAGTTTTTCTTGATGAGGGCTTCTTTTGCATAGATGGCTTTGTAAGCGGTATCTTTTAAAGAACGGGACACGCGGATGGAATTGTTATCCCTGAGAAAACGCCTGATTTCCCCGATAATCATGGGAACGGCGTAGGTAGAGAACTTAACGTTTAGGGAGGAATCAAAGTTGTCGATGGCTTTTATCAGGCCGATGCAGCCGATTTGAAACAAGTCATCTACATTTTCGTTGCTGGAGGAAAAACGTTTGATGACGCTCAGCACCAAACGAAGGTTTCCTTCGATGTACTGTTCGCGTGCTTCCCGGTCCCCGTTTGCAATGCGCATGAAAAGAGCGTCTTTTTCAGCGGGCTTTAACAGGGGAAGTTTGGATGTATTTACACCGCAGATTTCTACTTTACCTTGTGCCATAATTTGTGCCTCCGTTTTATGTCTATATGCTTTTTTCTTTATCTGCGGGGTGCATTTCGTGTTTGTCTTTTGGTCTGTAATAGTATGCGCCAAAGAAAAATGCTTTATGCAGTCAGTTTCTTAAGTGTGTCAAAATAAAAACTGCGGCATATATTGTAGAAAGGAAATAAGGCGGCCAGTGTATGCTTTTTTCAGAATTTAAGTGCAAAGAAGTCATAAATTTAAGGGATTGCAAACAACTTGGAAAAGTAGGGGATTTGGAATTTGATGAGAGAAACGGCTGCATCCACAAAATTTTGATACCGCGGGGAAATAAATGGGAGAGTTTTTTCAAGTGTCAGGATGATTACGTCATTCCCTACCGGGATATCAAGCAGATTGGGCCGGATATTATATTGGTGGATATCTGCACCGATTGATTGCTTTTCGCGAAAGCTTTTCCGCATTTTACACGGCGGCAGCCTGAGCAGGCATTTGTTCCAACAGGACACGCTCCCGCTCGGGTAAAAACGCAGTGGTACGTAAGAGGTTATAAAACAACCTCTAAGTACCAGCGTTTTTACACGGTCCTTTATGGAATCAAATGCCTGCCGGGGCTGCCGCTGTGTAAAATGTGGAAACTTAACGGTAAAAGTCAAGAAGAAAATGTGATTTTTTCCTAAATTTCGTCACTTTCTACACATTGCACAAAAACACAGATAAAATGAAGGCTTAAAACTATGCATATTGCACAAATATACACGACAAAAAGACGGTCAAAAGCCGTCTTTTACTGCATATGGATAAGAACAAGACTACAAGGGCATGTCCCTTGACGACATGCCGCCGAACAACTGCCGGGGGTAGCTGTTAATCCATTCTTCCAAAAACTGTACGTCTTTGTCGGAATAGTCCGCAAAATCACAGCCCTTAGGACAGAAACGGCGTATCAGCTTGTTCGCATTCTCATTACTTCCGCGCTCAAAAGAGCAGTAAGGATGGCAGTAATAAAGGGAAGTGCGCGAGCCGCCATGAATGGAACGTTCAATGCCCGTACTGTCAAGAAATTCTGAACCATTATCAACGGTAATGGAAAGGAAGCGATTACGGAAACCATCAAGACCATATATTTTTTCGAGCCTGTCAAGCGCATTAATAACGCTCTGACAGGTCTTGTCCTTCATTTTCAAAATAAGTTCATCACGCCGGAAGCGTTCCGTAAGGACAAGCAGACACTCCGGGCTTTTTCCTCTGCCGCCGACAACGGTATCCATTTCCCAATGACCGTATGAAGAACGGTCATTTACGGGCTTTGGACGTTCTTCGATGCTTTTGCCGCGCATGGTGTTGTAGCCCCTTCTGAGGGGCTTATAGGCGTTCTGATGGGCATGTCTTTTGACAGGCAGGTCTTTGTTAGACACATTAAGAAAGATACCTTTGTCGATGTAGCTGTAGAGGGTGGCTTTACATACCTGTGTACGGAATTTTCCTTTTGCCGCCTGTATGACGGCGTACGGACTGTATTTCATGTCCAGTATCATATGTTCAGCAAAGCGCACAAAGTCCATGTCATTGCCTATCTTGAGCGGCGCGCCTTTATTGGAAGAGCATTCCCGGTGTTTTCGCTGTCCGACATCGGACTTGTAAACCGTGTAGTCTTTCCAAGAGTGACCATCGCGGAGAGTGACAAGACCGCGTTTTATCTCGCGGTTTATCGTGTTGTAATGCCGGG